>JAEEGL015074601.1_pt1 | contig 143345 bp, 126 predicted proteins | sample 9134231 | NCBI WGS metagenome assembly JAEEGL01 (sample SAMN16246548, study PRJNA631951) | gut metagenome | biome: gut microbiome; feature: rumen; material: fiber-attached | host: Bos | place: Iran: Karaj | collected 2018-10 | reverse complement strand
GGATTCTGGCTTACTTCTGTCATCTTTGGAGTTACGATACAAGATGCACAGTCCAAAGTAGGGAAGGTTTTGTCGAGCTTTGCCATCTTACCGCCGACAGTGTAGTCTTTTTCTACAATGTCTACAGGGAAACCTGCATCTGCGATGTCGAGGGCAGCCGTAATTCCTGCAATACCACCGCCGATAACAAGGGCGCGCTTTGTCATCGGAGTTTCACCTGCGATAAGAGGTGTATTGAGGATTGTTTTTGCAATGGCAGCTTTACCGAGGGCAATAGCCTTTTCGGTTGCCTGCTCCATATCTTTCATTACCCATGAAGTCTGTTCACGGATATTTGCAACTTCAACTTTAAACGGGTTAAGACCTGCACGTTCTGCGCAAGAACGGAAGGTTTTTTCGTGCATACGTGGAGAACATGAACAGAGAACAACACCGGTAAGTTTGTCGTCCTTGATATGTTCTTCTATCATCTGCTGACCGGCAGAAGAACACATGTAAGTGTAGTGGGTTGAATAAACAACTCCGTCTACTTTTCCAAGTTCTTCTGCAACTTTTGCTACGTCAACTGTTCCGGCAATGTTAGTACCGCAGTGACATACAAATACACCGATTCTTTCCATTTTCTATGCCACCTTCCTATTTCTTGTATTTGCGGAATGCACTGACAATAGCCTGCTGGGGCATATCGTCATCCAGATGCTCCGGAACCTGAACGGGATCAAGACGGTGTGGACCGCGCTGACCTTCAACATACTGACGTACGCCGTCAATCAGTTTTGCAGGTTCAACCTGGCGTGGACAACGCTCAAGGCATGCAAAACATGAAAGACATGCATAAATTGATTTGGAAGACAAAAGAGGCTCCAGGTCTCCGTTTTCAACCATCTGTACGAACTGATGCGGATGATATTCCATGGCATCGTAGTTGGGGCAGGTGGCGGAACATTTTCCGCAGACCATGCATTTTTTTGGATTTACGCCGCTTTTAAGAAGGATGATTTCTTTTGCAAGCTCGTTGTTTTCCATTACTTTTCCTCCTTTACGCCGAGGGCTTCTGCCAGGAGCTCTGTAAAGTATATTACGTCGAGCTTTGAGTCACCCTTATTCTTTAAGAGATTATAGCGGCAGAGAGGACATGATGTAACAAGGAAGTCAGCACCCATATCCTCTGCATTTGAAAGGATTTTTTTTGCCCTGTTTTTGGGGATTGATTCATCCTCAAACATTGTATAGGCACCGCAGCATTCGTTCCTCTGGCCGTATATGACTGGAGTACCACCGATGGCCTTGATAAAGTCTTCGATGATCTGTGGATTTTCAGGATCGTCAAACTGAAGGACTTTTCCGGGACGGAGCAGGAGGCATCCGTAGTAAGCACCGATTTTCTTTCCCTTGAAAGGATTCTTGACAGCGGCCTTTACATTATCCCAGCCCACGACATCACGCAGAATCTCGAGATAGTGAACTACCTTTGCTTCACCATGATATTCAATCTCGTCCTGCTTGAGGTAATTATTCACCTTGAATGCAACAAACTCGTCTGTAGCAACATCGTTGTTAACCTGTTTAAGAACGTTGTAACATGCAGAACAGAGGGTAACCAGGTCTTTTCCTGAATCACGGGCATTAGCCAGCGCACGGACAGAAGAAAGCTTTGAGGCAATCTCGTCCTTTGCCATGGGGTATTCGCCGCCACAGCACTGCCATTCAGGAATTTCTTCAAGTGTGAATCCTAATGCTTCCGCAGACTTGCGTGCATAAACATCAAGGTCAAGCGCCTTGTTCTTAAGCGTACAGCCTGGGAAATAAGCGTAGTGTTTGGTATTCTCCATTGAACTACTTCCTTTTACAAAATTTATGCGATAAACCGTGGAAATACACGGTCAAAAATATAAAAGAGGATGTTGGAATATTATAGAATAATATAGGCAAATATGCTAGTTTTTTTCTTAGATTTTAGAAAAGATTAGCCTATGCTAACTAGTTTTGAGGCTCTTTATTTAAGGCGGAAAATACTATATAATCGTTTCATGTCAAATTGCAGGGGGTAATTTATGGCTATTCAAAAAGAGGGGCACAGCGCGCTCACGGACGACAATCACAAGGCCCTGTGGAGCGGAAGGTTCGCAGAGGGACCGGATGCAGCCGCAGTTGAATTTGAAACTTCAATTTATGTTGACGAGCGCATGGCTTTTGATGACATCCACGGTTCAATGGCTCATGCAAAAATGCTTGGTGAGCAGGGCATAATCTCCAGGGAAGAATCATCCCAGATTGTAGAAGGCCTCAAGTCGATAGAAAAGGATCTTGCGGACGGAAGCCTTGCCATAGACTATTCTGCGGAGGACATACATTCATTTGTAGAGGCAACCCTTACAGACCGTATTGGAGAGGCAGGAAAAAAACTCCACACGGGAAGAAGCCGAAATGACCAGATTGCCCTTGATGAACGCCTGTATCTTAGGCGCGTGATTCCATTGCTTCAGGACAACATCATCACCTTGATCGAAACCCTTGTAAAAATAGCCGAAAACCACAAAAATACCCTTTTGACAGGATATACCCACATGCAGCATGCACAGCCCGGAACGCTTGCGCAGCATCTTTTGGCATGGGCCACAATGTTAAGACGGGACTGGCACAGGATAAACGACACCCTGAACCGGCTGGATCTGAGTCCACTTGGTGCGGGAGCCCTGCAGGGAAGTACTTTGCCCCTTAACCGCGAGATGGTTGCCGCTGAACTTGGCTTTGCCGGAGTTACGGAAAATTCACTTGACACTTCCAGCGACAGGGATTACTGCATAGAGTTTACCTCTGATTTTGCAATCCTGCAGTCACACTTGAGCCGCATGTGCGAGGAAGTTGTGCTCTGGTCAACCACGGAATTTGCCTTCATCAACCTGAGCGAAAAATGGTCAACCGGAAGCTCCATCATGCCGCAGAAAAAGAATCCGGATTTTGCCGAACTCATCAGGGGACGTACGGGAAAGGTTTATGGAGATTTGATCAACCTGCTTACCATGGTAAAGGGACTTCCCCTTGCTTACGACCGTGACCTTCAGGAAGACAAGGCCCCCCTCTTTGACGCACTGGATACAGTCCAGAACAACATAACCGTCTTTACCGCAATGATAGCCAGCGCACAGTGGAACATAGAGAATCTTGAGGAAAGCTGTGAGGGTGGATTTGCCAATGCCACGGATGTCGCTGAATACCTTGTAAGAAAAGGAATGCCGTTCAGGACCGCTCATACTGTTGCCGCAAAGACAGTCAGGATGGCGCTTGATGCAGGACTTGATAGGATTGAGGACCTGGATATTGCAAGCCTTAAAAAAGCCTCGGATTTGATCGGGGAGGACATATATCAGAAGATCACACCAAGAGCCTGCATGGAAGGCAGGAAGACAACTGGCGGACCTTCTCCGGAATGTACGAAAAAGCAGATAGCATCGCTTCAGGATTTCTGTGTCAAAAACCGCAGCCTGTAAAAAAAATATGGACATCCACAAGTATTTTACACAGTCAATAATCACTGCCATGAAGCGGGACATCCAGGAGGCTTCGGGAAATGAAGTCTGCTGGATAGGAACCATCAATGCTGACGGTCGTGTCATAAGTGTAAAAGTCGGTGCAAGGGGTAACGACGGCATGGTGCTGGTCAACTCTGCCCTTGCTAATCGTGAGCTTGAGGAAAATGCCGTAGAGTCCCTTGGTGCTTCCCATGTCGTAATCCACAATCATCCATCCGGTGAGCTAAGGCCGTCCGAAGCCGATTTGAATGTTGCCTCCACATACATGGAGATGGGCGTAGGCTCTTACATAGTGAACAACACGGTTTCCGATGTCTATGTCATTGTGGAGCCCGTAAAGCCCAAAATCCTGAGCGTGCTTGATGCGGATAAGGTGGCCTTTTACCTTTCGTCATCAGGACCGCTTGCAAAAAAAGATTCGAATTACGAGGAGCGTCCTTCGCAGATAGAGCTTGTCAAAAATGTGGCTTCTGCATTCAACTCAGGAAAAATAGCGGCGTTTGAGGCTGGAACTGGTGTCGGAAAAAGCTATGCCTATCTTATTCCCTCAATGCTGTGGGCAATCAACAACAAGGAACGTATCGTAATATCAACAGGAACGATAAACCTTCAGCAGCAGCTGGTTGAAAAAGACATTCCCGCAGCCCAGAAAATAATCGGGAAAAAAATAAAGGCCATATTGCTCAAGGGACGTCAGAATTATCTTTGCCTTAGGCGGATGAACGATGCCCTTGATGAAAAGGATCTGTTCACCGAGGACGTGGATGTGCTGGAAAACATTGCCGCATGGTCCAAGACAACGAATACGGGAAGCAGGTCCGACCTTTCGTTTATGCCGACGGATTCTGTGTGGACAAGGGTTAATTCGGAAAGCGATGCATGCATGGGTGCAAGATGTCCGTATCATGACAGCTGTTTTGTGATGCGTGTAAGAAAAGAAGCCGCCGATGCAAATGTAATTGTCGTAAACCATCACTTGCTTTTTGCAGACATAGAAAGCCGCATGAATGGGGTAGGCTATGATGATACCGCAGTCCTGCCTCCATACCGACGAATAATTTTTGATGAGGCACATGGAATAGAGGACAGTGCGACCTCATTTTTCAGCGAGAGCATAAACCGCCTTAAACTTTTAAAGCAGATCAACCTGATGTACCGGTCTTACCGTGGAACCATGACTGGATTTTTGGTTCAGGCTGCCGCAGTTTCATCTGCAGACACTTTTTACGCTTTGGCAGATGAATGTGTGAATGACATACGGGACAGTGTAAGCGCCCTGGATAATCTTGCCCTGGAATCGATGGAGAATGATTTTACGGCAAGGATTCATTCAGTTACAGTCGCACGTTTCAGGGCCGTGTTAAAGGGCATGAATGATTTGCGTGAGAGCATAGGAAAATTTGTCTCAATGGCACGCGAGGTTTTGGACGGCATAAGTGATGACGACAAGATGATTCCCTGTGTGTTTGAGAGCAAGGCTGTTTTGCGCAGGCTGGAGGATATGGTCGTTTTGTGCAAGAACTTCTGTGAATGGGATGAGCACGATGATACGGTTTTCTGGATGCAGAAGACAAGGCTCCCTCCAAAAAAGGCAGGCGATGATTTTCTGACATATGTTCAGTTCATGCAGACACCTCTGGATGTTTCACCGCTCATGAACATGGGTGTCTTTGAGCCTATGAGTTCCGTTGTGTGTACCAGCGCCACATTAAGGACAGGATCCTCGTTCAATTACTGGATGGGCAGGACGGGATTGTCTTTTGTAGAGGATGGCAGGCTCATGGAAGAAACCTTTGACTCTCCGTTTCCGTATAAGTCGAATGTGATTTTTGGAGTTCCCAATGACGCTCCATTTCCAGACAGTCCGATGTTTCAGTCCTATGTCGAGGATGTTGTTCCCCAGCTGATTCTTGCGGCGGGTGGAAGGACACTGGTTTTGTTTACAAGCTATGATTCACTCCGAAATACATATAATTCAACTTATCCCAAACTCTTGAATGAAGGAATCGATGTCTACAAGCAGGGAGATGATGACCGTTTCCGTCTTCTTGAAAAATTCAAGAAAAACAGGGAAAGCGTGCTTTTTGCTACCGACAGTTTTTGGGAGGGTGTCGATGTTCCCGGTGAAAGCTTGAGTCAGGTGATTATGGTAAAGCTTCCGTTTGCAGTTCCAAATGACCCTGTGTTCCAGGCACGCAGTGAGGCTGTGGAAAAAAGGGGTGGTTCTTCATTTATGGAATTGAGCGTTCCCCAGGCTGTGATAAAATTCAGGCAGGGATTCGGTCGTCTTATACGCAGGGGGGATGACCGCGGTGTCATTGTTGTTCTTGACCGCCGCATTGTGGAAAAAAAATATGGCCGCCTTTTTACAACCAGCGTACCCATGACAAGACGCATGTACAATCCGCTGGCCGACATTCTGGCAGCCATTCAAAGGTTTTTTGAACAATAAGTTCAGAAATTAAAAGTTCTCTTCCTCAACTTCTCCCAAATCATCATCTTCCAAAACAGGAAGTACTGAAGCTGATACTGTTGGCTTGCTTGAGGTGTCATCATCAAAAATTGAGCGTACGACACGGAATCCCAAATCTACGCCACGGAGTTCCGGAACTGAACTAGCACGGTTTGCATTGCGGCAGAATACTGCATCACTGTTGATTGAGCCGCCACGTCGCATCCTGCGTCCCGTCAGTTCTGCATCTGCACCAGTCGGGTTGTTGTTGTCAGAGATGTGGTAGTTTCCATACCAGTCCCAGCACCATTCCCAAACGTTTCCGCTCATGTCAAAGAGGCCGAGGGCATTTGGTGTCTTTAATGCAACATCGTGTGTAACTTCTTCCGCTGTGTCTGCGTTCCATGCGACATCTGCGATTACATTGCTTCCACTGTAAAGTGTCTCGTTTGCGCTTGCTCCGCCACGGGCTGCATATTCCCATTCAGCTTCTGTAGGCAAACGGTAACCGTCTGCATTCTGATCCCATTCAATTGCATTCCAGCGGTCCTTGTCTTCTTTGTCTGCATCGATGCGTGGGATGTCTCCCCATTTATCAGGATCTGTTTCTCCGTCAAGACTGTATGCTGGAGTCAGGTCTGCCATGATGCTGAGCTTGTTGCAGAAGATAACCGCATCGTACCAGCTGACTTCTTCCATTGGACGCTCATCACCCTTGAAGTGAGAGAAGTTGCTGCCGATAACAGCCTTGTATTCTGCCTGTGTAACTTCTGTGGCAAGAATATAAAAATCATAAAGGTTAACTTCGTGAACCGGAGTCTCGTTATTTTCGTTGTCACGGCTTCCCATCAAGAATGATCCGCCCTCTACCGCAACCATATCGTTGTCAATAATCTGGGTAACATCATCTTCCTGTGCAAATGCAGAGCATGTCAGTGTTGCTGCCAACAAAATAGAAACAAATTTACGTAATTTCACAAATTCCTCCAAAGTTGCAGTACGGTTACTGTACTGAACATTCTATGGTTTCTGAGATAAAATTATAACATTATTCTTTAAATTTTTCAACATGGAAATTAAAACACACGAAAATAAAACCTTGTCAAATGTTTAAGAAAAGTCAGAAATGGTTTATTTAAAAAAAGAAAACTCCTGTACTTCCTGTGGAACAAGTGTACAAGAGTTCTTTCCTCAAAAAAAATGAGCCATTGCAGACTCGAACTGCAGACAGCCGCCTTAAAAGGGCGGTGCTCTACCACCTGAGCTAATGGCCCATCACTTTGTAAACAAAGTACGAATATAATACATATTTAGCTGCTTTTAGTCAAGTCATAAAATCATCTTTTATAGAAAAAAGGCCATGTCACTTAATTGAAAAAAAAGTTGATTTTTCAAAAAATAGGTATAAAATAGTAATGTGTGTTGTAAAGAATGACTAAGATATATTATTTTGACTATTGTGCAATTATCCTCCATCTGTTCATCATCATTGCGGTGGTTTATCGCGGGTTGACTAGTGGCCGTGTCAGCAAAATGTTTTTTGCCATTACACTGATACTTCTGTTTACTACTATTTTTGACCTTGGAATGGAAATAGCATCTGCAATACCAGTCAGGACCCCAACTGTCCTGATTTGGACTAACATCCTGTCCTACTGCTATCTCATCATGCACGGTTCAATCAATTTTGCATATATCCTTCTGATTTTTTCACTGACACGCACAGGCTTCCGTTTGAGGAAATTTACAGTTCAGATTTTCCTCTTCATTCCGCTGTTTATACTTTATGTTATCATACTGACCAATCCCATTCACCAAGGCATATTTAATGTGACCAGGGAGTACGGTTACAGGCGTGGTCCCCTGATGCCCTTGTTGTATTTCGTTTCGCTCTTGTACGCTCTGATAGGAATGGTTTACCTGTTCTTCTGCCGTTTCATTGAACGGTCAAGGTGGGTGGGGCTTTTTGCAATGTATCCTGTCGGATGGGTTGCAACCTTGATACAGCTTTTGTATCCGCAGTATCTTGTAGAAATGTTCGGAGAAACGATTGTTCTGCTTGCCCTGTTCATTATTGTCGTAAGGCCGGAGGAAATGATGGATCCGCAGCTTGGCGTCTTGAACTGGAATTCCTATCAGGCGGAGCTAAAGAAGATTCATGCCACAAAACAGTCGGTTCAGATTTGCATAGTACGCTTCATGAACTGCTATGAAGTCCGCTCCTCAATGGAAGAAGACAAATATGTCGATTACCTTAAGAAAATAATTTCTCACATTCATTATGTCCTGCGTGAGACAAATCAAAAATATGACCTCTATTATGAGCAGTCGGGGTGCTTTTATCTGGTGTTTCCCAATATGGATTTTAACCAGTCAGCGGCTGTTCCCCCTGCTGTACGTGAATTCATTGCCCGTGCCAAGGATCTTATTGAATACGGGATTCGCTTTATTCCAAAAATCGCAACCTTGAATTATCCTCAGGACATCTCTGACTTTAACAGCCTGATTCATTTTGGAAGGACCTTCCCGTCACTTATGGCTCCGGATGACATTTATTCATCTGCCGCTGACATAGTAAAGACAAAGAATTTCAAGATTGCCAACAGCATGGATGACATTCTTACACGTGCCATCAAAAACAATGCCCTGGAAGTGTATTATCAGCCGATTTACTCTGTAAAGGAAAAGCGCTTTGTTTCCGCCGAGGCCCTGATACGCCTTAAAGATCCTGAATATGGTTTTGTTTCACCAGGCATTTTCATTCCTGCAGCAGAAAAGAATGGAATGATTCTTGCCATCGGAGATTTTGTGCTTAGGGAAGTCTTTAAATTCATTTCAGAGGAAAACCTTGATACACTTGGACTTTCATATATTGAAATCAACCTTTCCGTTTCACAGTGCATCAAGCGTGACCTGCCCGAAAAAATATTTAAGCTCCAGGAAGAATTCAACATAAAGCCAGACAGGGTGAATTTTGAAATTACGGAAACCGCCTACGAAAATTCCAAGGATGTCATGGCGGAGAATTTAAGGCAGCTTTCCTCCGCAGGATATAAGATTTCGCTTGATGATTACGGAACAGGATATTCCAACATGCAGAGGGTCCTCAAGATTCCGCTCCAGATAATCAAGATAGACAAGAGCCTTGTTGACTACATGAACAGCGGCAAAGGAAAGTCCATCGTAAAGAACACCATACGCATGATGCAGGACATAGGACTGGAACTTGTGGTGGAAGGTGTTGAAACAAAGGAGATTCTTGACATCCTGATTCAGATGAACGCCGACTACATCCAGGGGTTCTATTTCTCCAAGCCATTACCCAGAAAGGAATTCCTTGAATACATCAACATCAGCCGCCACTTTAGCGCCCTTCCTTCAAGCGGTGACGGTGAATAAGGTGGTTTAGTGTTTTTATTCCTGGATCCTCAGGGAAATGCTTAATCCTCCCATTCTTTATAGGTTGAGCCCTCTTGAATCATGTTGTAATTGTGACAGTCATCTTTTGAAATTTGAATGTATGGATATTCGGGACAGCGTTTAATAGAAATGATATCATCATGCATCATGTCATAAATAATAGAATTGTAATAAGCACAGATATATAATTCTGATCTTTCATCATCATCCATAAAATAGCTGCCATATGTGTATTCCTCCAGGAAATCTGGGGCAGTAATAATCTGCAAAAACTTTACCAGACATCCATCCACTATGGTGTAATAGAAAACTTCGTAATGATAAATGGCTTTATTGTCATAGCTTATTTTAAGCATTTGAATCAATGGTCCTGGAAGATCGGCTCCTTCTGGTTCATAAGACTGTATTTCTATCTTTTCACTGCTGTATGGGTATATAGGAAAGTCACTTGAATAATCCGAAGGAATTGTTGCATTGTAGGTTTCTCCGTTTAAAGGACTTGTGTAGGTTAGTAAAGTTTTTTTCTTGTTCAATTTTATTGTATCATCCGTGTAAATGCTGTTTGACTGATTTAATTCACTGCCGAAATGTGAAGAACTTTTTGCTGGGTGTATTTGCCGCATTTCCTGAACCTTGTCCCAGAAAATGTCAAAACCAATGGAATTGTAAGGCTTGTTGGGAATGACTCCCGCTTGAATCAGCTTTAATTTTTCCAATCCAAGCTCAATTTCATATTCATAATATTGTTCTCGGTTTCCAAAATACTTGTCGATACCTCTTTTCCTGAGGTCATACATTCTGTAAGAGCAACGGTCAAAATAACTCGTGCCGTCGATTACATCATGCAGATGGGGAGAACCAAATGGAATCCCGTCATACTCATCATAGTAATAATCATCATCGCCAGCTAAAGAGAAAAATTGGTGGGAACTCATGTCTTTAAGATAGCCTCCAAAAACCCATCCAAATTCCGGGTCGTCACCGGACCATAGGTATTGTGGCAGTAGAATTTCCACCCATGCACTTTTAATGCCGTCGATTTTTTCTTCTGCTCCCAGGCTGCAGACGATAACATTGCAATCATTTGGAAGGACACAAATACGGCGTGCTCTGAGCGATGGTTCACTCCTTATTCTAAGACCGTCTTTGGAATCTACGGACATAACGTTTACTAAATTCTTGTCATATCCATAAAAGCGTTCAAGTTCCTTTGGGATTGTCGGGATGCGTTTTCGGTGCATGTCTTCCCTTGTTATTTTTGTAAGTTCATAGACAGTGTTGGCATATGAATCGCTGTAGATTATGGAGTCATCTGTTATAAGGTCTGTCGCTTCATCGTGTAAAATTGTAAAGGTTCCCTTTTTGTCTGCGAATATGACGCTAGCAGAGAGCAACATAAAAATCAGGGAAATGAATGTCTTTTCTCTTTTTTCCATAACTTTTTCTCCTGTAAACTTTTTTTATCGTACGGAGGGGATTTGTGATTCAATGTCACTTTTCCCCTTCGTCATGTCATCAGAACAGGCCAGAGATGATGCCGTTGTCGTCCACATCTATGTTCAGTGCGGATGGTGCTTTGGGAAGGCCCGGCATGTCCACTATGTCTCCTGCAAATGCCACCATGAATCCCGCTCCGCTGTAGAGTTGAACGTCACGAATCGGGAATGTATATCCTGGTTTTGGAGCTCCGAGCATGCCCTTGTCGTGGCTTATGGAATTCTGTGTTTTTGCCATGCATACCGGAAGATTCCTGTATCCTGCTTCCTCGTATTGTTTTATCTTCTTCTTTGCCTTTTCTTCGATTTCTACTGAACCTGCCCTGTAGATTTCCTTTGCCAGAGTGGTGATTTTTTCCTCAAATCCAGCCTCAATGGGGTAGAGCGGCTTGAACTCTGACTTTTGCTCACATGCGTCAACTGCGGCCTGTGCAAGATCCTTTGCTCCTTCTCCTCCTTTTCCCCAGCCTTCGCACAGGACGGCTTTTCCACCTGCGGCTTCGGTAAGCTTTTTAAGAAGTGCTATTTCCTGGTCCGTATCGCTTATGAATTTGTTGATTGCGACTATGACGGGTAATCCGAATTTCTTCATGTTTTCAAGGTGAACCTTAAGGTTGCTGAATCCTTCCTCAAGGGCGGCAAGGTTTTCTTTTGAAAGGTCTGCCTTTGCCACTCCACCGTGCATCTTGAGTGCCCTGATTGTTGCGACGATTACAGCTGCATCCGGTGCGATTCCGTTGAGCCTGCACTTTATGTCAAGGAATTTCTCTGCTCCAAGGTCTGCGGCAAATCCTGCTTCGGTAACAACGTATTCTCCGCTTGCAAGGGCACATAGGGTTGCGTTTATGGAATTGCATCCGTGGGCTATGTTTGCAAATGGGCCTCCGTGGATGAATGCCGGTGTATGCTCCAGGGTCTGCACAAGGTTGGGGCGGATTGCATCCTTTAGGAGGGCTGCTATTGCTCCCGTGCATTTGAGCTGTCCAAAGGTGACGTCGGTTTTTGAATATGTCTGGCCGATTATGATTCTAGAAATGCGTTCCTTTAGTTCTGAAATTGTCTTTGAAAGGCATACGATTGCCATGATTTCCGATGCAACTGAAATCTGAAAGTGGGATTCGCGTGGAACTCCGTCTATGCGGCTTCCAAGGCCTACGATTACGTTCCTTAGGGCACGGTCGTTAAGGTCTACGCAGCGTTTCCATGAGATTGTACGGGGGTCAATGCCAAGTTCGTTTCCCTGCTGGATGTGGTTGTCGATCAGGGCTGCGATAAGGTTGTTGGCGGCTGTTATTGCGTGGATGTCTCCAGTAAAATGCAGGTTTATGTCTTCCATCGGGACCACCTGTGCATATCCTCCACCACAGGCTCCTCCCTTTACTCCAAAGCATGGTCCCAGTGACGGTTCCCTGAGTGCGATTACGGCTTTTTTACCGATTTTATTGAGTCCGTCGCCAAGCGCTATGGTTACGGTGGATTTACCTTCTCCTGCGGCAGTGGGTGTCATGGCCGTTACGAGGATCAGCTTTCCGCGTCCGTTTTTGTCGGAGGCCTTTTTGACTAGTTCATTCAATTTGTCAAATGAGACCTTTGCCTTGTATTTTCCATATAAATCGAGGTCCTTGCATTCAAGTCCGATTTTTTTAGCTACTTCCGTTACCTCAAACAGTTCTGCTTTCTGAGCAATTTCAATATCCGTCATTTTACACCTCTGGCTAATATTGTACTATAACTTTTGTGTATTCATCAAGAATCCATGAGAAAAACTACTCCAAAAAGAACAATATGACAAAAAAAGGGCAATTTTATGACAAAAAATAATCCTTTACTAATTGGAATTCAAGCCGTATAATAGATATAGGGATAATTTTTTTTGTAAGGTTTAAAAATTATCAAAAAAAACCTGAGGAGTATTTAAATATGGCACAAAAAAGATCCAGATTGGTAACAAAGCTGCTGGTCGTCGTACTGGCCATCATTGTGGTGATGACCCTCGTCCAGTCCTTTGTAATCATCCAGAGTGTAAGGAATACTACTGGAACGAGCTATGAGGAAGAATGCAAGGCGTTGACAAACGTATATGTGGACCTTCTTTCCAGCAAGATTCAGGAATACAAGAACCTGCTTCAGGTGTATACCAATGCTGACATCGTAAAGACGGGGGATCCCAAGGCTATAGTTGACTGGCTTCAGTCCCATGCGGAAATCAGGAGCAATGAATTTGACTATGTTGCCTTTGTAGACCTTGAAGGAAATTTCGATTCTGACATCATGACACATACTACGGTTCCGGACCGTTCATATTATATTGACATCATTAAAAACGGAATGGATGAAACGATGGATAATCCTGTAGCATCAAAGGTATCGGGAAAATTCGTCGTCCACATCTGTAAGGCTGCAAAAGTAAACGGTCGCACCATAGGTTTCTTTACGGGTATCGTTACCCTGGAAAAACTTGAAAACATCATCAAGGGCATCAAGATTGGAAAATCAGGATACGCAACCCTCATGTCAGGTGAACATAGCGTCATAGCTACTTCTGATGAATCATCCGGCAAGGAAGAAACTTCTGAAGCGGTAAATGAATCCATTGCAAGTGGAAGCATGGTGGAAGCCGTCATGAAATCCATTGCAACAGGCGGGCTTGGAGACATATGGGATCATACTGCTGAAGGCAAGCGCTGCTATCTTACGTTCAAGCCTGTTGCGGGAACACCAAACTGGCTCTTTATGTTCTCAATCGAAGAAGATCAGGTTTATGAGGCGGCAAACTCGGTCATAAAGCGCATGATTATTGTAGCAAGCGTTTACATCATCATCATGCTTGTTGTAATCGGATTGCTGGTATCAACCTCTCTCCAGCCTCTTGAAATCGTAAGGAACACAATCGGCGGTATTGCACACGGAGACGCGGATTTGACACAGCGCATCGTGCTCCGTCATTCAAACAAGAACGAAATCGGCGATGTTGTTGACGGATTCAACCAGTTCTCGGACAAACTCCAGCAGATCATCAAGACCCTTAAGGATTCCAAGATCGAACTTGTAAATGCAGGCCGTGCCCTGAACGAAAGTACGGAAGAAACAGAGTCTTCAATCACACAGATTATCTCAACAATCGAGACAATGGCAGGCAATATCGGAAACCAGTCCCAGTCTGTAAGCCAGACGGCCGGTGCGGTAAACGAAATTGCATCCAACATCGAGTCACTCAACCACATGATTGCGGCTCAGGCTACTTCTGTAACACAGGCTTCAGCGGCTGTAGAGGAAATGATCGGAAACATCAATTCTGTAGATTCTTCAGTTTCAAAGATGGCCGGTGCATTCGAGGATCTGGAGAAAAAGGCAATCAACGGTGTGCAAAAGCAGGATGACGTTAACCAGCTCATCAAGACTGTTGAAGCAGAATCCCAGACTCTGCAGGAAGCAAACGCGGTTATCTCAAGCATTGCAGAACAGACCAACCTTTTGGCCATGAACGCGGCTATTGAGGCAGCCCATGCAGGTGAGGCAGGAAAAGGCTTCTCTGTTGTTGCCGACGAAATCCGTAAGCTTTCTGAAACTTCTTCACAGCAGTCAAAGACCATCGGTGAACAGCTGCAGAAGATTTCTTCAACCATTCAGGGAATCGTTCAGGCATCACTCCAGGCAGGAAAGGCATTTGAGGATGTTTCCCTTGGAATCAACGGCACGAATTCTCTTGTTCAGGAAATCAAGAACGCCATGATAGAGCAGGGTGAAGGCTCCAAGCAGATATCTCTTGCCCTCAACAACATGAACGACAGTACCTCTGAGGTCCGTACGGCATCAATGGAGATGTCTGAGGGCAACAAGGCAATCCTCCAGGAAATCAAGCTCCTGCAGGATACAACTCTGAACATGAGGCAGGGAATGGAAGAAATGGGTATCGGTGCAAAGAAAATCAACGAGACCGGTGCATCACTTTCTGATCTGTCAGAAAAAGTTGAGACTTCAATCTTGAAAATCGGCCAGCAGATCGACCAGTTCAAGGTTTGATGAGTTTTTAGCTTAATACAAGGGACGAAAGGTAAAAAAAACTTGCCTTTCGTCTTTTTTTTTATTAAATTATCTAAAAATCACTTTAAGAAGGTCATTCATGGCAAAGTATCAGTTTCAGACAGAAGTAAATCAGCTTTTAAAGTTAATCATTCACTCAATGTATTCCAACAAGGATATTTTTTTAAGGGAGATTGTTTCCAATGCCTCTGACGCACTGGACAAGCTCAAGTATCTTACCGTAAGCGACGACGCCTACAAGAACCTTACGTTCAACCCTCGCATCGACATTACCTTTGACGAGGGCAAGTCTGTCCTGACAGTTCAGGACTGCGGTATCGGTATGGACGACAAGGATTTGGGAGACAACCTTGGTACAATCGCAAGAAGCGGTACAAAGGCATTCATCGAAAAGCTTTCTGCAAGCGGAAATCCAAACTCAGACCTTATCGGACAGTTCGGTGTCGGATTCTACAGCGCATTCATGGCGGCCGGAAAAATTGACGTATATACCCGCAAGGCCGGTGGAGACGGAAAGGCATGGCACTGGTCATCAGACGGTACCAATTCATACGACATCGAGGAGCTTGACCTTTCATCTGATGTTGCAAAACTCTACGGATTTGACAAGGCGGAAACAGTTGGTTCTGCCATAGAGATTCACCTTAACGACGACAGCAAGGATTATGCCTCAAGGTGGAAGATTGACGACCTTATCAAGAAGTATTCAAACCACATTGCATTCCCGATTTACCTGCATTATACACAGAACAAGTACGACAAGGACGGAAAGCAGGAGGGAACTGAAAGCAAGGTGGAGCAGGTCAATTCCGCCAGCGCATTGTGGAAAAAGAGCAAGAGCGAGCTTAAACCGGAGGACTACAACGAGTTCTACAAGGTCATAAGCCATGACGGTACGGATCCGCTTTTGTACACCCACACCCATGCGGAGGGAACCCAGGAATACACGACATTGTTCTATGTTCCCCAGACGGCCCCGTTTGACATGTATCAGGCGGACTATGCAAGCGGCGTAAAGCTGTATGTTAAGCGCGTTTTCATCACTGACGACGACAAGGAACTTTTGCCTTCTTACCTTCGCTTTGTACGCGGTATAATCGACTCAGAGGACCTTCCGCTCAATGTAAGCCGTGAAATCCTTCAGCAGAACCGCATACTGGAGACAATCAAAACCCAGTCCGTAAAGAAGCTTTTGGGTGAATTCAAGAAGCTTGGTGAAAATGCGGACAAGGCACGCAAGGCAGAAAAGCCGACAGACGAAGAAAAGGCCACAATTGAAAAATGGAACAGCTTTGTAAAGAACTACAACCGTCCGCTCAAGGAAGGCCTTTATTCAGACTATGCAAACAAGGATGAGATTGCTGAAATCTTACGCTTCAAGAGCACCGACGAGGCAGGAACAGGCGACGGAAACTGGGTTAGCTTTGCAGATTATGTAGGCCGCATGAAGGACGGTCAAAAGGCAATCTACTACATCACGGGAACCGACGAAAAGAACCTGCGTGCATCTCCTCTTCTTGAGGCATACAAGAACAAGGGCTTTGAAGTCCTGATCATGGCAGATGAGATTGACGACATTGTTATTCCTCAGTATGGGAAATACAAGGATTTTGAACTTAAGGCCGTTAACCGCGCAGGAAGCGATGAAGAACTTGGTGTTGACAAGGACGAGGCAAAGAAAAAGGAAGATGCGTTCAAACCTGTGCAGGAGAAAATCAAGAAGGCTCTTGGTGATCGTGTAAAGGATGTCGTTCTTTCAAAGAGGCTTTCGGACAGCCCGGCATGTGTTGTCATAGATGAAAATGATCCGTCCCTCCAGATGGAGCGTATGATGCGTGCAATGGGACATGGTTCCGGTGGTCTTGTAAAACCGATTCTGGAAATCAACGGCGAGCATGCCCTTGTAAAGAAGCTTGAAGGGGACGTAAGCGAGGAGTTCGTGTCCAATGTATGTGAGGTTCTTCTTGACCAGTCTTTGCTGATTGGCGGAGAGGAAATAACAGATCCTGCATCTTTTGTAAAAGCAATGAATTCCCTCTTGACACAGGCCTGAACAATTGGCATAATGAAGGCTCCCAAGAAACTTCTGGGTAAGGATGGTGAAAAGAACAATGGCAACAATCTTTGTTGACGATAACGAGAACCTGGAAAAGGCAATCAAGCGTTTTAAGAGAATGATTGAAAAAGAAGGTATTATCCGCGAATACAAAAAGCGTGAATACTACGAAAAGCCTTCCACCATCTTGAACCGCAAGAACAAGACATTGCAGCGCAAGCTGATGAAGAAAAACCACAGATCACATGATTCAAAGTCATACTAATTCCTGTGGACTAAAGAAAAGAACCTTGCATTTGGTTGTGGGGTTCTTTTTTTTATTGTCCTCCATATTTTTTTATTCATGCCTTTCTCTTTCATATTCGCTTACAGATGAACAGATTTTGGAGTCAGAGGCCCTCTATATCCCGGAAGAATATGAGTGGATTCAAGTGCGTCCGGGGCTGAGCCATGCCAGATACCATAACAGCCGTTTTCCCATCTTGTATACCCTTGTCCGTGTGGATCTTTCCGCGCCTGATTTGAGCCTTGTCTGCTACCCGATGCCGGACGATGTTAAGGACGATAAGGTTTTGCGCATTCATCTTTCTGATTTTTCCAAAGAAAATTCATGTGCCGTTTCGTTCAACTCAAGTCCGTTTGAATCTGTAATTGATTCACGCACAAAGATAGTCGGGGTACATAAGGTGCAGGGTGAAACTGTTTTTGCTCCGGTAAAAAATCATGCGGCCCTTGCGTTTGACAAAACCGATGGCGGATACGAGGCCTTTGTTTTGCCTGATCAGGATGCAAAGTCAGTTGAAAAGCATCAGTATGTTTTTGGAGGATTTTATTCCGTTCTTGAAAATGGCGTGGAAGTGAAGTTTTCACGTCATACATACGATTCCAGGATGGCGGTGGGAATTGCAGACGGTGGAAAGACCCTCTATGTTCTTGCAGCAGAAGGGGAGTTCCCCGAACAGAGCAGGGGACTTTCTTATGCCCAGTGTGCCCGAATCTTCAAAAGGCTTGGATGTACGGATGCTCTTGAACTTGACGGCGGTACGACAACTGCATTGCGATTGGGGAATAAAAGCGGACTTTCATATTCAACCTACCGGAAGACACCTTCATGCATAGGCTTCATCTTTTCGGACTAGGCTTTGTTTCATTAAAAATCCATGTTGACATCTTTCCCTTAATATGCTAGTTTAAAGCCACTATGAAAAACACAACCCGTTGGGCGCAGAAAATCTATTCCTCATTGTTGGCCTACTTTTATTTTGGCTTTTATTATTCCTCATCTGCGCGCGGAAGTTTTGCCGTATAACGGTGTGTGTTGTGATACCGGTAAATACAGGGACCTTCCGCAAAGGAGGGTCCTTTTTTTTGCATATATATCTGACAAGGAGAAAAGAAAATGATTATTGTATTGAAGCAGGGAACGGATAAAAGTGCCGTTGACAAGTTTATCGAGAGCGTAAAGGAAAAGGGGCTGGGCGTTCACCTTTCTACTGGTGTGAACAAAACGCTTATCGGGCTTTTGGGAGATACTTCAAAGCTTGATCCTGAGGATTTCCTTGCAAACGATATAGTTGAGTCAGCTGAACGTGTTTCTGCACCTTACAAGATGGCAAGCCGTTCATTCCATCCGCAGAATACTGTTGTAACTGTTGGAGGCGGTCAGAGCGGAGTCGTTTCATGTACCATCGGAGACGGAAAGACAATTCCGGTGATTGCAGGTCCATGTTCTGTTGAATCTGAGGAACAGATAATGGATGCGGCTAATGCTGTAAAAAAGGCGGGTGCACGCATACTTCGCGGTGGAGCATACAAACCCCGTACTTCCCCGTACAGTTTCCAGGGGCTTGGTGTCAAAGGCCTCAAACTCCTTTCCATGGCAAAAAAAGAAACAGGACTTCCAATCTGCACTGAGCTTATGTCCATCTCTGAACTTGGCTTTTTTAATGATGTTGACTTGATTCAAATTGGGGCACGCAATTTCCAGAACTTTGATCTTCTTAAGGAACTTGGAAAATGCGGAAAACCAATTCTTCTAAAGAGGGGCTTGTCCGGAACCCTTACAGAACTCTTGATGTCTGCTGAATACATCATGGCAAACGGAAATGAAAATGTCATCCTCTGTGAGCGCGGAATCCGTTACTATGACAACTACACCCGCAACTGCCTTGACTTGAGCGCAGTTCCATACCTTCACAAGGTGAGCCATCTTCCGGTTGTAATCGATCCGAGTCATGCCTGTGGTCTAAGATGGATGGTAGGTGATCTTGCAAAGGCGGCTGTTGCAATCGGTGCCGACAGTCTTGAAATTGAAGTCCACTGTAATCCTGAAAAGGCATTGAGTGATGCATCCCAGCAGCTTACACCTGTCATGTTCGAGGAATTGATGCAAAAGCTAAACAAGATTGCAGCCGTTGATGACAAGACGATGTAAGCGGAGAAAAAGATGAAGCGACTTGATGAATTGACATACGGAATTGTGGGGCTTGGAATCATGGGAGGTTCTTTTGCCAAATCAATCAGGCAGAACATCCTGAACCGTTCAAGCTCTAGCGGAAAGATCTATGCCTGCAACCGAAGTACTGCATGCCTTAACCTTGCCATGCAGGAAGGAATCACCGACAAAACCTTTACCTCCGATCAGGTGGACCAGATGCTCGGTGACTGTGACATTGTTTTCGTATGTCTTTATCCTCATGCCACTGTTGACTTCCTAAAGCAGCACAGGGATAGCTTCAAGTCGGGTTCAATCATTACTGATATAAGCGGTGTCAAGGGGATCTTCATAGACGAGGGTGAATCCCTGGTTCGTGATGATGTTGACTTTATAATCGGGCATCCAATGGCCGGCGGAGAAAAAGAAGGTTATGCCGCATCTAACGCAAAATATTTCATAAACCACAATTACATTCTTTGTCCAAGAAAAGAAAACAAGGAGGAGAATGTCCTGCTTTTTAAAAACCTGATTGGCGAGATGGGGTTCTCCCGGATAACAGAAACATCATGTGATACACACGACTGGAAAATCGGATTTACAAGCCAGCTGTGCCACGTTATTGCAAGCGCCCTGGTTCAAAGTGCCGACGGTCCGGATATTACGGCTTTTGGCGGCGGTAGTTTTGAAGATTTGACCCGCATAGCGATGATAAACGCACCTTTGTGGACTGAGCTTTTTATCAGCAACAGGGAAAAGCTTGTCCAGCACATAGACAATTTTGAAAAGGCCCTTGCTGTCCTGAAGAATGACATTGCCACCTCCAACGCAGAAGACATGAAGTCCTATCTTGAGGAAGTCAGGGCTAAACGCATAGCGATGGCATGCCGCTGAAGCTTACATGGTCTCCGTGGAGTATTCGATTAAAGTGGTTACGTCAAGGCCTTCCAGAGTCTTCTTGTAATTCAGGAAGGGTAGGCCTATGACCCCGAACACATCGGTGACGGCCGCTCCACCCATTTCCACGAGCTTTTTGCTTGCGGTAAGGGTTCCACCGGTTGCAATCAGGTCGTCCACAAGAAGAATCTGCTGGCCCTTTTGAATGTCAGCGCAGTGAACCTCCACCTCCGCAGAGCCATATTCAAGGTTATAGGCGCAGGTATAGGTTTTGCCCGGGAGCTTTCCCTTTTTGCGTATGAGTATGAGCGGAATGCCCATTTTTTCTGCAAAGGGTGCGGCAAAAATAAAACCGCGTGATTCTATGGCGGCTACAGCATCAATCTTTTTATTCGAATAGATTTCCACCATGCGTTCAATACAATAGCGGAATGCCTCCGGATGCCGTAAAATGCCGGTGATGTCGTAAAATAAAACTCCAGGCTTCGGAAAGTCCGGAATCTTGCCGATTACCCTGTCCAGCGTCTCAAAATCCTTGTTCATACAGTACCTCTTGAAAACAATTGTAAATCCTAAGATTGGGTTTGTCAATTTGTTGGACGGAAAGTTGATGGAGAGGAATGTCACGCGGATTCGATTTTGCCTACGCAAAATATTTAAAGGATTTTTGTTTGTTTCTGTTATTCTTGGAAATCTTCTGGTTTAAGCTGTTGCTTGTAAGCAATGATTTCTTTTATCCAGAAGCAATATGAAAACACCAACCAGCCAGACAAGCCCAATTCCGAATTAAGAATTACGCATTACGAATTAAGAATTACGCATTACGAATTACGAATTACTCACAACGCATTATCTAATGAACTGCCTTTCTTTTTCCGAAGATGTAGAGTATGGGAACTTGTTTTTTTGGTGGAAGGATTAATAAATATTGCACAATGTCTCTTTTGGCTTTAACATTGGCTTTTTCCAATTTGGGAGGAACTTTGTGGGCTGTGTCGGCTCAGTCGGGTTCCATCGTTCATGTTGTAGAAAAAGGGGAGACCCTTTACGGAATCAGCAGGAAATACGGCGTTTCTGTGGACCAGATTAGCGCTTCCAACGGTTTGGGAAAGGATTCCATGATAAAGGTGGGGCAAAAGCTCACCATTCCGGCCAAGACAAACTCTTCAACAGGTTCCTCAGGCAGTTCATCATCTTCAAATTCAGGGACTGCCACTCAGGTCAAGGTAAGTACTCCCAGGGAATACACCGTTCAGAAAGGCGATACTTTTTACAGGATTGCAAAGAACAACGGAATCAGCGTGGATGACCTTATTTCTTACAACAAACTCAAGCAGGATTCAGTGTTAAAGGTAGGGCAGGTACTTAAAATACCTACTCCAGAGCAGGCTGCGGCCATATTGCCGGATCTTCCTGAACTGACATATGAGGATCCTCGCTCCTACAGTGACAAAAAGGGTGACTCGTCATTGCAGTGGCCCGTAAAAAAGCCGACTGTGACCTATATGGCGGGAAAGGTCGGTGGTGTTCAGCTGAGTGCGGCAAAGAATGAAAGTGTAACGGTGATTCACGAGGGAACCGTAATGTTTACGGGAACTTACCGGGGTTACGGTCAGGTTGTTCTTGTAGTGTCAAAAACGGGCTACATGTACGTCTATGCGGGACTTTCAACCATAAAGGTCCAAAAAGGGGATTCGGTTAAGTTCGGCGACAGCATAGGCACGGCAGGAACTGATGCCATTACGGGTTCAAGCCAGATTTGCCTGATTGTATACCAGAAAAACAGCCCGATAGACCCCGCAAAAGCCCCCCGGGGGTAAAAAATTTTCAATTCAACGCTTTAAATAGTTTGACAAACAAGCCTCATGGAAATATAATATAAAAATGGCATGTGCGGTTTTTCAACTGTGCATGTTAAGGCAAAAATGTCTTGCTTTCTGTAAGTTTTAATTACTAAAGTTTTGGTGTTTTTCTGCCGATAATCTAATAAATAGTTTCCGTGTACTATAAAAACTAGGAAATTTACAATTCAAGGAGAATTGAATGAAAAAGGGCGTAGTCATTTTAGGAAGCCTTATTCTTGCGCTTGCATTCTGCTTGCCTGCAGTTGCCCAGCCAAGTGCAAAGGCTGTAGAAACAATTGTTATCGATAATTTCGATACACCAGATGAGATGGATTGGACGTGGGGAGTCCAGGGCAGCCGCTTTGTTGCCGACGGATATCCTATTGTAAAATCATTTGAGGGAATTCCTAATTCTCTCCGTCCTTATCACAAAGATACCGACCCGACGGCTCAAGTACTTGGTGTAAAGGCTGCATTTGACCGCAAGGGAGAGAACTGGTTTGAAGTCTTCCCACAGGCTGGAGAAGGCGAGGTTCAGGAAATCCCGTTTGTTGGAACCGTAACACAGATTGATTTCTGGGTATGGGGTGCAAATTACAACTATCGTCTTGAAGTGTTGGTCCGCGATGCAGATGGCCGTGTACATGTTCTTCCAGCCGGAAACCTTATGTTCCAGGGATGGAGAAACATCGTAATCAACGTACCGACTTATATCCGCCAGCATTCACGCTTGCGTTCAGGACGCCCGAATCTTACTTTTGTTGGATTCAGGATCAGGACAGATGCAAACGAAGCCGTTGATGATTATGTAATTTATTTCGATCAGCTCAAGTACACCACAAATACACTTTCAAATGTATATGATGGTTATGACTTGAAAGATGCTGACTTCGGTGATAAAAACTAAGTAAGAGAGGCGGTATAATATGAAAAAACTATATGTAGCAATAATGGCAGTGGCAATGGTTGCTGCCGGTGCATTTGCCCAGAGCATTTCAGATCCTGATGCTTCAAAAATCGGAAATGACAGTGCTCGCCAGGCACTTCGTGAAGTAAGTGTAGAACGTTTTGAACGTGAAGGTTCATGGACTGTTCACATTTCTCCAGACTACGGTGTAATTTCTGCCCGCTTGTTTGAAGGAAGTCCAGCTGCAAAAGAGCCGTTGGATGACCCACAGAGCCAGGAAGCTCAGGATACAATGGTATTCGGTGTTAAAACAGAGTTCTTCCGCCGTGGTGTAAACTCTTTCTATATCACATCAGCACGCCCGATTCCGATTGAAGGAATTACAAAGACTGTGTCTGTTTGGGTTTGTGGACGCAACATGGGACATCAGTTGTGGCTGTTGGTTCAGGATTACAATGGAAACAACTTTGAGATCTGGATGGGTGACCTTGAGTTCTCTGGTTGGAAGAAGATGACTTGTGCCATTCCACCGACACCGGATGGAGTTCACGGTATCATTCAGTCCAGCGTATACTATGGCAACAAGCCTGGTCTTCGCATTGTCGGATTCCGTGTAGACTGCAACCCGATGGAAGCACAGGGTTCATACTATATCTACTTTGATGACATCCGTGCAGTTACTGACTTGTACGATGTAGAAAACAGGGATCCAGATGATATGGATGATGCCTGGTGATAAGCCGGTAATGTATTAACCTTGAATTAACTCCGTGGAGATTTCTGCGGAGTTTTTTTTCTTTTAATTGAATAAGTGTTGAATCTGCCTTGTTTTCCAAGGTATTCCACAAGCCCCATGTGCGTGTAAACCCATAGCATGAGCCTGGCATCATCCTTTTTTACCTTTACATCATGGGAAAGGCCGTCGTAAAAATCACTGAATAAAAAAGGTTCCGGAAGATTCTTTGGAATCAGGCTCTTGTAACTTTTTTTTCCGTGGAATATGTGCTTTTTGATTATTTCTTCCAAACGCTTGTCCTTTTTCTGCCATTGTTTGGGAAAACGCCTCCTGTTGTTTTTGGATTGAACGGCTTCTGTTGTTTTGACCCTTTCCTCTGTTATTTTAACCTCTAGGACTTCAAGCGTAAAGTTTTTGTCAAGCAGTACGGGACACAATGCAGTAAGCTCCCGGAAGATGCTGAATAAGTTCTGTTTCCTTGGGCTTTTTCTGCTGGAAAGCTCATGCCCGTTCTGATCAAAGGTTTTTATTGTTTTCGTAACTGCTATGGGATAAACCACCGTTACCTTTCTTTTCTCTGAAATATAGAACATGCATTTGGAAAGCAGATGTGAAAGGCTTCCTGTTTGAATCTCGATGACGTTCCCTTCTTTTGTCAGTACATCCGCGATATATTTTCCAGCCTTGGCCTCTGCCTTACTTCCCTCATTTTCAATTAAATAGAGGGTTTTGAGGCTTTTGTGCAGGTGACTTTCATTCAGGGTGTTTATCATAATTTAACTATACAATTTTAGAGGTAAAAAATCAAGAAGTTTTGAAAAAAATTTATTATCGGTAAATTTTTTTATTGACTTAATCTAAAAAAGGGGTAAAATGATAGATAAGTGGGAAATAGTGGGGAAAAGTGGTGAGTAGTGGCATGGACATGCTGATTGGTGAGTATAACAACACTTTGGATGACAAGGGCAGATGTTCCTTTCCGTCAAAGTTGCGTTCTGTTTTGCAGCAGAATGAACTCATCATTACGCAGGGCCTTGATCACTGTCTCATGCTTTTTACAACCGAGGAATGGGCTGCCCTTACCGACAAGATAATGGGTTCCGCTTCTATCTTTGATAATCAAAAACGTCTGGTCATGCGTCGCTTTATTGCACCTGCTCAGAAAATTGAATTTGATAAGTCAGGACGAATTTCTATTCCTCAAACTCTCCGGGACTATGCTTCCCTGTCATGCGGCGGTGAGTGCATTATATTTGGCATGAACAAATATATGGAACTCTGGGATGCTGCCGTATTCAGGAAGTTTGATGAAGAATCTGCTTCATCGGTCCAGGAGGCAATTGAAAGTATGCGTGACATACTTTTGTAATTCTGTTGCCAGGAGTCTGGGTGGGAGAACAGAATGATGCAGCGCAGGGATACGTTGCAAAAAATTTACGGCCGTCGGGGTCTAGTGCCGTTAAAAGTGGTGGGAGAAGTGAGTGGAAATCGTTCATACACCAGTGTTGCTTAATGAATGTCTTGAATATCTTTCTCCGGTTGGGGAGCCGTATGAGAAAGATGCGTTCATGGTTGATTCAACGCTGGGAGAGGGTGGGCATTCTTTCAATTTTCTTTCCAAATACTCAGGTCTGCATGTAACAGGTATAGATGCAGATCCCGTCATTCAGGCACGGGCCCGGGAACGGCTTGCACAATTTGGGAGCCGGATGGATTTTTACAGCGGATGGTTCGATGATTTTTATCGTGAATATCCAGCTGAAAAACGACGTCCTGACCTCATTTTGTTTGACTTAGGTATTAGTGTATTTCACTATGAGCGAAGTGGGAGGGGATTCTCTTTTCGACATGATGAAGCACTTGATATGCGGCTCAATCCAACTGCGGGAGAAAGCGCCGGGGATGTTGTAAATACCATGCCGGAAGAAGAACTTTCGAACATGATTTACTTGTACTCGGATGAAAAATTCTCCCGCAGGATTGCGTCGGCTATTTGTTCAGCACGCAGTACGGGCAAAATCAGTTCTACAAAAGCATTAGCAGACATCATTTACGATGCTGTTCCGTCAAAGTACAGGTACGGGCCAATACACCCCGCTACCAGAACTTTTCAGGCTCTTCGGATTAGGGTTAACTCTGAGTTGAAGAGGCTGCCGGATGCCTTGCACAATGCCTTTAATGTGCTTGCAGAGGGCGGAAAAATGGGCGTGATTACGTTCCATTCGCTGGAAGACAGAATCGTAAAGAATTATTTTCGTAACCTTGGAAAACAATGTGTCTGCCCCCCTGAAGCTCCTGTATGTAAATGTGGGGGAACGCCATGTGCACAGATTTTAACCCGTAAAGCGGTGCTGCCATCTGAGGATGAGGTAAAGCAGAATTCGCCGTCACGTAGCGCAAAACTTCGTGTGGTAAAAAAAATTCGGGATGCTGACAAAATGCGCCTTTTGGGTGTGGAGGGGATGTAATGTCAAAAGTGGGATTTATTGTAAGAATTGTCTTTGTGTGCCTTGCCGCCATTTCTATCCCGGCCATGCTCATGATTGATGCAGTTCAGGCCCGTAAATATACAGACTTAAAGAATCAGGTAATCGACCTTGAGGAAAAACAGTCTGAATTGATAGAAGAGAACAAAAAACTTATAACTGACATAAGCCTGCTTTCTTCTGCAGACAGGATTGAGCGTCTTGCCTCGGAGGAACTTGGAATGAGAAAAGCGGAGACTGATGAGATAATTCGTGTTGAAATGAAGGATACGGTCAAATGAGTGGGGATAATGGTGGGAAGTCATTGCTGACTTTAGAAGAGGTATTAGAGTCAACTGGAGGAGTTCATGTTCTTGGTGCCGGAGAGTTCTGCTTTACGGGAGTTCAGACGGACAGCCGTAATGTGACAGCCGGTACTCTCTTTGTTCCTCTTCTTGGAGAAAAGCAGGATGGTCATGATTACATACCGCAGGCTCTGGAAAAAGGAGCGTCTTCCGTATTCATCGCCATGTCTTCCTGGGAAAAGAGGCCAGATTTCTTTACTGAGATTTCAAAATCAAATCCAAACGTTTTTTTTATTGCCGTTGAAAATACGATGCATGCACTTCAGAAAGCCGCCGCAAGATATGTAGAGCATTTTCCTGACTTAATCCGTATCGGTGTTACTGGTTCATCCGGTAAAACCACAGCAAAAGAGATTCTCGCTTCAATTCTTGCACAAAAATACAATGTAATTACAAATCCTGGAAACCTTAACAGCGAGACTGGACTTCCTCTTTCTGTTTTTGCCATCCGTGAAGGACATAAGGTCGGTTTGTTTGAAATGGGCATGAACAGAAGGAATGAGATGGCAGAGATTGCGTCTGTGCTCAAGCCTCGTTTTGCCCTGGTAACCAATATCGGAACTGCCCATATCGGCATACTTGGAAGCAGACAGGCCATAGCAGAGGAAAAGGCTCATGTTTTCGATTATTTTAACAGCTTTGGAACAGCCTTTATTCCCCGTGATGATGACTTTGCTGATTTTCTTGCAGATTCAGTTGACGGTAATGTCGTGTTCTACGGTGAGGGCATGGATAAGAATGTCAAGTTCATTAAGGATGACGGTCTTGAGGGGACTGAGTTCTCTGTTGACGGTGTTGCATGCCGCATAAAGCTTCCGGGATCATACAATTATAAAAATGCCCTTGGTGCAGTAGCTGTAGCACGCCTTCTTGGGGTGAGCGCCATGGAGATAAAGGTTGGCCTTGAAAAAATGGAAGGTGCATTCGGCCGCAGTGAGGTCTTGCACGGAAAATACACTGTTGTTCAGGACTGCTATAATGCCAATCCCGATTCAATGGAAAAAGCCATAGAGTTGATTTCTTCTCTTGAGACAAAAGAGAAAAAGGTTTTCGTTCTTGGAGACATGCTTGAATTGGGAGATGCTTCTTTTGAGGCCCATAGTAGTGCGGGAGCCCTTTGCGGAAAATCCGGTGCCGATGCATTTTATTTTATTGGTGCGGAAATGAAGGCCGCATATGACCGGCTGGTTTCTGTAAATCCGTCTGCTAATGCAAAACATTATCCTGATTCAAGTGATGAATCTGTAAGCCAGGTTGCCGCTGACATACGCAGGACAATGCCTGATTCAACTTGTGTGCTCGTCAAGGGTTCACGTGGAATGAGGCTTGAACGGCTTACTCCTTTGCTTCAGGAGGAATGCTGATGTCAAACTTCAGGATCAAGCCCGGTCTGTCCGGAGAAAGCCATGAAAAAAACAGCATGTTCTTCTTGATTTCCGTATTGCTTTTGTGGGGTTTGGGCATCTTTACTCTTTTTGTCTGCACGCCTTCTACTGCGGAACGTCTTTTTGTAAACAAGTATTATTTTGTCACAAGACAGCTTATTTTTTCAGCAGTGAGTTTTGTAGGCCTTATCTTTTTTGCAATCGTTCCATTAAAGTTCATAAGGAAGATTCTTCCGGTATTTGTTTTGGGAACTTTCATTTTGTGCTTTTTCCCTCTTATTCCAAAAATCGGTACAACAAGCCACGGAGCATCCCGTTGGGTAATAATTCCTCATGTGGGTGGATTCCAGCCGTCTGAGTTTGCCAAGTTTGCAGTCGTCCTTTATCTGGCAAATCTTTTTGAAAAATATCTAGGCGGAACTCATAAAGAGGAAAAGAATTTTCTTTATCCGCTCTTGGGGCTTTTTGCCTTTGTCATAGTGGTTTTCCTACAGAAGGATTTTTCTACCGGCTTGTTTATCTTTGTTGTCGGTGTAGTCATGTTTTTTGTTTCCGGAGCAAAGATGAACTGGTTTGTTCCGCTTGTGATTCTTGCAATCCCCTGTGTGCTTCTTTTGATTGCAATGGAACCTTACCGAATCGAACGCCTGATTTCCCATCTGCATCCTGATGAATATGAGCTTACAATAGGATATCAGAGAAATGCTGCCGCACGTGCCATTGTTAACGGAGGCCTGTGGGGCAACGGTATGGGAAGCGGCCTGACTTCAATTCATATTCCGGAAATTCAGACTGACTATATTTTTGCCGGTTGGTGCAATGCCATGGGACTTCTTGGTGTGGGCGTATATCTGGCACTGCTTGTGTTCTTTTCATGGCGCGGTTATTCAATCGCTTTTTCTACTCCAAACAGATTCTGCTGCTACGGTTCGTTCGGATGTACGACAATGATTCTCTTGCAGTCAATCATCAACATTGGGGTTGTATGCGGTTTCCTGCCGACAACAGGTATTCCCCTTCCGTTCTTTTCTTCGGGAGGTACTTCGCTTATGGTGACCATGGCCATGTGCGGTTTCATCTTGAACTGTTCGCATACGTCGGAAGATGAAGGTGAGATAACTTCAGAATATGAAGATAATACTAAAACTAATTCAAAATTCGAGACTATTGGTGGAGTGGTGGTAGAAAACTATGACTGATGCAGTGTATACGGATATTCCTTTTTCGGCATATGATGATTTTTCAAGGCGGTCTAAGGAAGTGAAAGCAAAGAAAACCAAAGTGAAGAAAGACAAAAAAGTTACCATACTGAAGGTATTTGTCATTGTAATCGGATTCCTCCTTCTTGCGGAGCTTTTTGTGATGACGGTAATTGTACCTGGTTTTACAACCGTTCACATTCAGTTTACGGGTGTAAGAAAGATACCTATGGAAAAACTTGAGGCAAAAGTCAACGAGTTTGGCGGGAGCACATGGATTCAGTTTGACACTGCAAAGGCTGTTTCTGTCGTGGGTTCCATGCCTGAGGTTGAGCGTGTGACAGTGGACAAGCATTTCCCGGACAGGGTAACCATAGACATAAAGGAAAGGGAAGCTGTTGCAAAGACGATTTTGTACAGTGAAGGACATCCAGTGACTGTTCAAATTGACCAAAATGGAGTATTATTTACGTCAGAGACTGTTTCTGTTGTCCGTGACACAAGCATCCCGCTTATTTCTGGCCTTCCGATCGACAATATTCAGGAGGGAATGAGGCTTCCGTCGGTTTATCGTACCTTGATGGAGCATGTTGCGGAAATCAGACGTCTTCCGCAGAAATATTTTGCGGCAATTTCAGAAATTCAGGTGGTTCCAAAGGAATTCGGCAATTATGAGCTTATCGTTTACCCGATTCATACTCATGTCCGTGTTTTGGTTGACAACACCTTGAACGAAGACGCATTAAAGTATATGATGGTGGTGCTTGATGTTGTTAATTCGATTGAACCTGACGTTTACGAGATAGATTTGCGTTACGGTTCGGTTTCATACAGAAAGCAGTAGAACGGGGGATAAATTGAGTAATATTGTTGTGGGGCTTGATATCGGCACCAGTTTTATAAGGTGTGTGATCGGGCAGCTTGACGAAGAAAACCGTATGCAGGTCATAGGTGCGGCAAAAAAGCCGTCTAAGGGACTTCGCAACGGGGTTATTGTCAACATTGACGCCGCAGTCTCCGCAATCAAAGAAACCCTCGAAGCCGCTGAACTCATGGCGGGTGTAATAGTAACCTCTGTTTTTACAGCTATCGGAGGTTCCCAGGTAGAGGGGCGGAGCTCTTCTTCCGGTGTTGCAGTAGATACCACAAGACATAACAGGCGGATGGAAATATCCGAGGACACAAAAGACAGGGCGATTGAGTCAGCCCGTGCCATCGTCATTCCGCTTGGAAAACAGACTCTTCATGTAATTCCCCAGGAATATAAGATTGATGAACTGCCTGGCTACAAGGAACCGGTTGGAAGCCTTGGCGTTCGACTTGATGTCTCAGTTTATATAGTTACAGCTTCTACAACAGCCTGCTCAAACCTTGATCTTTGCGTAAAAAGGGCAGGCCTTAATCTTGATGGAGTAATGCTAAAGACCCTTGCCGCTTCAATCGCAACACTTCATGAGGAGGAAATGGAACTTGGATCCATCCTCATTGATTTGGGGGCGGATTCAACTGATGTAATGGTGATTTTCAAGGGCTCACCGACATATATCACTTCAATTCCAGTTGGCGGAAATTTTGTCACTAATGATATTGTTCAGGTTAAGGGCATTCCTTTTGCTGATGCAGAGCAGATCAAGGTGAATTCAGGATGCTGCTGGATAGAAGGCAATGAAGCCGATGAGGAAGTCATTATCCGCGAGATTGGAGCACGTCCGGCCGAGCAGACCACACGATATGAACTTTGCGAGATAATACAGCCGCGCATGGAGGAAATCATGACCATGGTAAAGCGTGCGGTTGTAAAGCATTCAGGATTAAAGCAGCTTAACGGAAGCATTGTCCTGACGGGTGGTGGAGCCCTGATGCCAGGCATCGTTCAGCTTGCCCAGAATGTATGGAGGACCACATCCGTTAGGGTCGGTGAATGTCCTGATATGGGCCGTCTTCCGGATACAAACAGTTATTTTTACCGCAGCTGTGATTTTGCTACAGTTACGGGACTTATGCTTGCCAACAAGAAAAATGCAAGCAAGGAAAGAACTCGGCGCGTAAGGGTCAAGAAAGATGATGAGAATTCGATTGCGGAAGGCATCGGAACAAAGCTCAAGACTTTCTTTAAGAAATTCTTTTGATAAATTATAAAAATGGGATAAAGATTGGGAGGAAATATGATTGAATTGTCTGTGGAGAAAAATGCGGGAACGGCTTTGCATGCACCTAGTCCAACCGTTATAAAAATCATCGGATGTGGCGGTGGTGGTTCTTCTGCCGTCAACAGAATGGTGGAAGCCGGTGTCAGCGATGTGGAATTTGTCGTTTTGAACACAGATATGCAGGCTCTTCAAGTGTCCAAGGCTCAAACCAGGATACCGATAGGTCAGCAGCTTACAGGCGGTCTTGGAGCAGGCGGTAATCCTGAGGTTGGAGAAAATGCCGCAAAGGAAGATTCAGATAAAATTGCAGAAGTTGTCAATGGTGCAGACATGGTCATCATCACGGCCGGTATGGGTGGTGGTACGGGAACAGGTTCTGCCCCTATTGTCGCTCAGATAGCGCATGATCAGGGAGCTTTGACGGTAGCCGTTGTTACCACTCCTTTTGAATTTGAGGCCGCAATCCGCATGGAATACGCAAAGAATGGCCTTAAAAAACTCCGCGAGCACGTGGACAGCCTTATCATAATTCCCAATCAGCAGATAATGAAGATAGTCGGCAACGATAAAAAGCTTTCTTACAGGCAGTCTTTCAGGCTTGCAGATGACGTCCTTTGTCAGGGTGTACAGGGCATAACGGAGATAATCACAAAGCCTGGAGAAGTAAACTGCGACTTTGCAGATGTAAAGACAGTCATGAAAAACCAGGGAGACGCGATTCTTGGTGTCGGTATTGCAGAGGGAGAAAACCGTGCAGTCGAGGCCGCCCAGAAGGCAATCACCAATCCTATGCTTGAAAACCGCCACATTGACGGTGCAAGCAACATCCTCGTCAACATTACCTCAGCAGAAGATCTTGGAATGGTTGAGGTTGAGGAAATCATACGGAACATTACGGCATCTGCCAACGAAAGGCTCAAGCTGTTCTGGGGTCAGGTTCTTGATCCAAGCATGGGAGACAAGATTTCGGTTACGGTTATTGCAACAGGTTTTGAGCCGACGGAAGAAGACAGGGCACGCATGGCCAGAGAGGAAAACGAAAGAAAGGCCAGAAGCAATGTAATGTCATACAATGATTTTGAGCGCCTTGTAAACGGAACTCCAGCAGAACCAAAAGAAGAGAAGAGTGAGCTGACCGGTAAATTCAGCACTGTTTCTGTTGATACAGATTCCCTTTTTGCCAATGATAGTGATACGGACTCCCTTTTGTCAGATATGGGTACAACCCCGGAGGAAGAGGTTTCTCTGGGTGATTCACTCAAGCATGCAATGAACAGTCAGCGCAGGATGAAAAATGAACCGCCGTCATCATTTACACGTGACCCGAATGATTTGACTCAGCCTGCGGTATGGCGCAACAAGATGGGTGAACTCAAGCGTAACATAGACTTGACTTTAGACGACTAGGAAGTGTGTTTTGCAGTCCATGCCTGAATTGATCCAGGGTTTTTACAATGACCTTGTATTGGTTGAACGACGAGCCGAACTTTCCGCCGAGACCTACTGCATTTCCTGCAGGGAATTCTTGTCCTGGCTTGAAAGCAAGGAAATTGATGTATCTGACGTTCAGGTGCAGAATATGATTTATTTCCTTGCATGGAGGAAAGAAAACGGATCATCTTCACAGACCCTTGCGAAGGACATTTCAGCTCTTAGGGCTTTTGGAGCATACCTGAAGCGTCAGGGAATCTGGCAGGAGAACCTGTCACTTGAACTGGACCGTCCAAAGGCATCTCGCATTTTACCTTCTGTCCTGTCGGTGGACGAGGTTGATTCGCTTTTGGCTGTAATCGACGTGACAAAGCCTCTTGGCATAAGGGACAGGGCCCTTTTTGAGCTCATATACAGCTGTGGGCTTCGTATAAGCGAGGCATCCGGGCTTTTGGTCTCCAACGTGCATTTTGACGAGAGGATATTGATGGTGCATGGAAAAGGAGACAAGGAGCGTATCGTTCCATTTGGGGAGGAAGCGTCATTCTGGTTAAGGAAGTGGCTTACGGAGGTGAGGCCGAACATCGTGGGATCAAGACAGATTTCCTATGTGTTTGTAAATTGCCGCGGTGAAATGCTTTCCAGAAAGGGAATATGGAAAAACTTCCAGGCATTGGAACAGAAAAGCGGTGTTCATGCCAAGGTTCATACGCTCAGGCATTCGTTTGCTACGCATCTTTTGTCTGGCGGTGCTGATTTGCGTTCTGTTCAGGAGCTTTTGGGACATTCGGATCTGTCAACCACACAGATCTACACACATATAGACAACGAGCAGCTCAGGGAATATCACAGGGGTTATTTCCCGGGGCATATGAATAACAGCAGGCATTCAGGAGAAGAAAAATGAAAAAGAGCCTTTCAATTGTTTTTTTTGTTTCGGCAATTATGATGTCGATGACTTTGCTTTCTTGCGGGGATACCTATAAATCAATCAAACGCATGCAGCAGATGGAGGAAGGTGTGTCTTCTCCCACAACCAAGGAAGAACTCAAGGAAGCCATAGAAAAATATGACAGGCGGGCAATAGACTTGGTTACAACCCAGGCTCAGGAGGGAATCTGGTGGAAAATCCTGGGAACCCGCTATCTTGACGAGGAAATGTACTCCCAGGCCTACGAATGCTTCCAGAAGGCTGTCTCATATTATCCCGACAACGCAAACCTCTATTTTTATCTGGCCGTTTGTGCAGGTTATATCGCCAACAGCACCATAGACTGGAATGTGGATGCCCAGGGAACAACTCAGGAGATAAAGCTCCGTTATCTGCGTGTATCAGAGGAGTCATATCAGAGGGCTCTTGCCATAGATCCCAAGTATTACAGGGCCATGTACGGAATCGGTGTCCTTTATGTCTTTGCCCTGGAAGAAAGCGACAAGGCCATTCCTTATCTTGAGAATTTCCTGTCAGTTCAGACAAAGGATACGGACGGAATGTTTGTTCTTGCACGTGCATATTACGACACGATGCTCTATGAGAAGGCCATAGCCGTGTATGACAGGATAATCGAGCTAAAACCAAGCGCCCAGAAAGTCGCGGATGCCGAGGCTAATAAAAAAATCGTAACCGATGCCTTGTACTCAAATTAGCGGTTTTATATGTGGGATAGCCTTGATTTAGCGCTTGCATCAATCACATTTTTGTCTCTTAGGGAAAAAAATCTTTTAAAAAATAATCTTGACAGTTTGGACGCTCTTGCTGTAACTTCTATAGAGGATATTTCTTCCATTGTAGGACATCCGATAAAGTCTGCGTCATGGAACGTAAAGGAATGCGTAAGGCTTGCCAAGGCGGCCCAGAAGATAATGGACAGTTTTGGAATTACGGCCTGCGTTCATCGGGACAGTACTTTTCCTGCCATGTTAAGGGAAATGTATGATCCGCCGTACATGCTCTTTTTTCGGGGTAATCCTGAATGTCTTGACAAACTCTCGGTTTCTGTAGTAGGAACTAGGCATATATGTGCAGAAGCTGCAGAAAGCACCAGGGATTTTTGTCGGGATGCGGCTCTTGACGGAAGGCTTGTTGTAAGCGGCCTTGCGTATGGGGTTGACGCGTGGGCTCACAAAGGAGCTCTTCTTGCAGGCGGGAAAGGGATGTCTCAGGTTACTGCGGCGGTTCTTCCTTGCGGTATTGACAGCGTGGTTCCCTATGGCAACCGGAAAATAGCTGAGGCAATAATCAAAAACGGAGGCGTGCTTTTAAGCGAGTATCTTCCTGGGGTTGGGGCAGAACCATGGCGTTTTGTCCAGAGGAACAGGCTTATAGCTTCACTTTCTCCGGCAACTGTCGTGATGCAGGCACCTCCCGGAAGCGGGGCATTGATAACGGCTTCCTTTGCTTTGGATTACAACCGGGAGCTGTATTTTCACGAGTCATGCTTCTGTAATGATGCGGTGGAGTTATCCAAACGGCAGTCTGAACGGCTCATGGCACAAAAGACCAAGAGCGCTCAGAACAAACTGTCTCATTCAGCAGATTCTTATGTTGCTGAAGGGGCGGCTGTAATAAAGAATTATGAAGATTTTGTCCTTGCTCTGGAAAACGGGCAGGGTACTCAGATAAAACAGCCTCAGATGGAGCTGTTTGACCAAGAGAAAAATTGAGGTAAGAGAATGGCTGAGAAAAGTGCTGCAAAAACAAAAACCAAGGCAAAAGCAAAGAGGGTTCTCGTAATAGTGGAGTCTCCTGCAAAGGCCAAGACAATTGAACACTATTTGGGCTCAGGTTACACAGTAAGGGCGTCTATGGGTCATCTTATAGATTTGCCTAAAAGCCGTCTTGCAATAGACGTGAAAGATCATTTTCAGCCGGAATACATAACTGTGCGGGGAAGGGCAAAGCTATTAAAGGAGCTCCAGAAGGATGCCAAGAATTCAACCCAGATCCTGCTCGCATCTGATAACGACCGTGAGGGAGAGGCAATTGCCTGGCACTTGAACAATGCCCTTTCGGAAAAAAGCACCAGTCCGATTCAGCGCATTGTATTTAACGAAATTACACCCGGAGCAATCAAGGAAGCCGTAAAGCATCCGCGTGACATAGATGAGGCAAAGGTTAATGCCCAGAAGGCACGCCGTGTACTTGACCGCCTTGTGGGATACAACCTTAGTCCCCTTTTGTGGAAGAAAGTCAAGAACGGCCTCAGTGCGGGACGCGTTCAGTCTGTTGCATTGCGCCTTATCTGCGAGAGGGAAAAGGAAGTTGAGGATTTTATCCCGGAGGAATACTGGACTCTTGATGCCGATTTTGTAAAGGGCAAGACAAAGTTTACGGCTCAGCTCATCCAATACAAGGAAAACAAGAGTGACCTGAAGAACGAAAAATCAGTTCAGGACATAATCAGGGAAATCCAGGGAAGCGAATGTGTGGTCGTTGACAAAAAGGAGACCGAAAAGACCGTGCGTCCAAAGGCCCCGTTCACCACATCAAAACTCCAGCAGGCAGCCGCCAACCGTCTGGGATTCACCTCAAAAAAGACAATGCAGATAGCCCAGCAGCTTTACGAAGGCATCCAGATCGGTTCAACACGCGTGGGTCTGATTACCTACATGCGTACAGACTCAGTGCGCATTTCACAGACTGCCATTGATGACGTTAGGGGCTGGATAGAAAAGAATTATCCTGATCAGCTTCCGCCAGAAAAAATCGAATATTCCGTTGGAAAGCAGGCGCAGGATGCCCACGAAGCGATTCGTCCGACCTATGTTAAATACACTCCCGACAGCGTAAAGGAATATCTTAGCCGCGATCAGCTACGTCTTTATTCAATCATCTGGGAACGCTTTGTATCAAGCCAGATGAACAATGCCCGCACAAAGACAACCTCTGTTGACATTCAGGCCGGGGATGCGGTTTTCCGTGCTTCTGCCTCAAAGCTCTCCGAGAAGGGCTTCTATTGCGTAATGAAAACCTTGTCATCAAAAGAGGATGTAAGCGGAAATCTTCCTGCACTAAAGATTGGTGAAAAACTGGAAAGCTCAGATTTTTATCCGGAACAGCATTTTACCCAGGGTCCCGCAAGATATACCGACGCATCCATAGTCAAGACGCTGGAAGAAAAGGGAATCGGCCGTCCTTCAACCTATGCACCGATCATTTCCGTGCTTTTGGACAGGTATTATGTGACCCGCGTAAACAGGCAGCTTGTACCGACTCAGCTTGGAAAAATAATCTGCCGTATCCTGGTTGAATCATTCCCCGATGTCATAAACGAGCAGTTTACCTCCGAGGTTGAGGATAATCTAGATAAGGTTGAGCAGAACAGCCTTGTGTGGAACAGCATGATAGCCGATTTCTATGAGCCGTTCATCGCCCAGGTTGACAAAGTGATGGACACTCAGGAAAGCTTGAAGGGTTCTCTTGATGAACAGACTGACAAGGTGTGTGAAAAATGCGGAAAGCCGATGGTAAAGAAGCTAGGCCGTTTCGGTTACTTCCTTGCATGCTCAGGATTTCCGGAATGCCACAATACAAGAAGCATTCCTCTGGCAAAGTGTCCTCGTCCAGGCTGCAACGGTGAGATTGTTGCAAGAAAGACAAAGGGCAGGGGAAAGGAATTCTACGGATGCACAAATTATCCGACCTGTGACTTTATCACTCACTTTAAGCCGATTGACGTCTATTGTCCAAAATGCGGCTGGTTCATGGTTGAAAAATTCGACAAGAAGAACGGAGCCTACAAGAGCTGCATCAATCCAGACTGCGATTACCTGCATTCCGCTGATGGAGAGGCAGAGGACAAATAAGGGGTTCATTAAACCGCTTTTTTAAATACGGTCTTTAGCCGATAATAATTCCGGAGGCTAAAATGGCTCTGGAAGAAAATGAAGTCCTGTCCTTGAAGGATGCCGTAAGTGAGTATATTCTCTACATTCAAACTGTCCGCGCTTATTCCGCAAATACCGTTACAGGCTATTCCGAGGATTTCAAGCATCTGTTTGCAGTAGTACCGGAGGAAACCCCGATAACTGATGTGGACATCCTGATGCTCAGGAACTGCATTGCAAAGATGAGCCGTAAAAAGTATTCAGTTACATCCATAAACCGTTTCATAGCGGCGTGCAGGGGCCTTTTTGCCTATTGCAAGAAATTCGGGTATGTACAGAGCAATGTGAGCCTGGAACTCAAGACCTTAAAGACTCCGAAACACCTTCCAAAATTCATGACGCAGGCCGAGGTTGACGATTTGTGCCGTGAGCCTGAGACAAATGAGCTTTTATGGGAAACCAGGGATAAGGCCCTTTTTGAGATGCTCTATTCGTCTGGCTGCCGTGTGGGAGAAATTGCAGGCCTGTGCATCTCTGATCTGACAAGTGACCATTCTTCTGCCATAGTGACGGGTAAAGGCCAGAAATCCCGCCGTGTCTATTTTGAGGAAGACGCAAGAAAAGCCCTGGATTTATACCTCAAGGACCGTGACGAGCGTTTCCCTGAAGCATCTTTGAGGGGTGGGGCCACAGTGGAACAGGTTTTCCTGAATCAAAAGGGTCTTCCACTTACCGAACATGGAATCTGGTACATAGTGAGCCGCTATACGGGCGCAGAGGGAAGCGGACGACATCTTTCCCCACACGCCTTCCGTCATACTTTTGCAACCGCCATGCTTTCAAACGGGGCAGACATAAGGAGCGTTCAGGAGATGCTGGGACATTCATCCATAAGCACGACACAGCGTTATACCCATGTCACGACAGCAAGGCTAAAGGAAGTTTACGCACAGGCTTTCCCTCATTCTGGAAAAAAAGACTAGATTTTCAAGTCTTTTACGTCTTTTTCATAAAAATTGCTAAAAGTCTTTGCAAAATCCAAAATTTGCATTATCTTATACATTATAGATGAACACTAAAATTCAAGCCCTGATAGACAAATTCCTCAGATCCTGCTGCAATCGTTTTACTGCACACGATATGGCTAAATTCTTCCACAGCATAGGTGTTTCATTCAACGACAGGGAAAGTGCCGAATATCTGGAGAATTGTCCCTGGGTTTTTGCCCTTGAGGACGGAATGTACATGACCAAGGCAGGTGCCTTTACGGGTGAGGTGTTCAGCATAAAGCCCACTACAGAGGAATATGAGCAGGGGGTTATGATTCCCGGTTCCAGGTGCATTCCTTTTGTTGACAGTGAGATGCTTTCTTCATCCCTGGTCTTTTATTCTAACGGCAAGAAGCTAAGGCATAAGACCGGTGTATTTGACAGTGACCTAGCAATAGACATGTTCATAATGTATGGGGAGGAATATGCACCCCAGTATATAGCTGCGGATCCCGCAAATGAATCAATAGACATGGTTTCCCGCGATTTTGAGCTTCCCAATACCGTTCATCTTACAGGTGTTGACTTGACCCCGCTTATTGAAAAACAGAACCTTCAGAAAGGAGACAGGCTATTGTGCTCTGTGGCAGACTGGGATCTGGGACATATAAATGTAGTCATACTGCACGACGGAGACAATACCTTTGACCGCGGTTTTGACGGAAGCGCAAGACTCAACTGGTATCGGGTGCTGGAAGAGTCACTTTTGGAAAGCTTTGAACGTCTAGGACCATGCGGTTCTCTTGAGGAACAGCTGGCGAATGTGTTCTTTGAGAATATGGATACCCTGTGCCAGCCTTTGTGCGGCTCTTTTGAGGAATATCTTAACCGTTACGCTAAAGCTGTGGGCCTTGAGCATTTTGGAGTGGAGACACGCCTGTGGTACAAGGGAAAGGATGTTCCTGCTGTAGGTCCCTGGAATGTAAACGACCTTGATTTCATGGAAAAAAGACGCTATACCCCCGACAAGGTTCTTATACCATTCTCCATACCCGCAGATGTGATGGAGCAGTATGTCGTGGACATGCATTTTAACCGTGCCGTTGACTATAATAAACTTATGGAAAAAATGTATCCTCAGGATTATGTATTCCATAAAGATGAAAAATCTTATATACTATGGCAGATAAAGGATATTGATGATTATATAGGCAAGGAGTACAACTGGTTTGCGGATCAGAAGGCCGGTCCCGTCAGAAGGGAAGCGCTTGAACTTTTTACCAAGGTGAATGCGCTTGTTTATGAGGTGGACTGTTCATCCGAGTCGATAAAGCAGTTTCCTCAGCAGGAGCTTGTCATACTTACTCAGCTGTACAGTCATCTTTACCGGATACTTCAATCTTTCAACGACATCGAGAGTCTGGAGAGGGATGCTGATGCGCTTTTGCTTTCTCTTGACGGAATGGACTGGAATTTTGAAGACATAAGGGGGCCTCTGGAGGCAGCGGTTGAATCCCAGAGGCGCAACAGATTTAAAGTGGTGAAATAGATATGGAGGAACGATAAATGCTTATGGAAAATACCCTTGGCGGGTTGATAAGGAACGGTGGTGTTTTCGCTGATGTTGAGGGAAAGACACCGGAGGAAATATTCAATAAAGTTTGCCGTGAAGTTGTTTTTCCGGAAGGTTTTGACAGGGAAGCTTTGATTACAGAGCTTGTTGAGCGTGAAAAGATTTTGAGCACAGCTGTAGGAAACGGAATTGCCATCCCTCATCCAAGAAAATCCATGGTTCAGGAAGACTCTGACCAGCGCCTCATCGTCTGTTATCTTAAAAAACCGATAGATATGTCTTCTCCGGATGAACGCAAGGTTTCTGTCATGTTCATCCTGCTTACAAAGTCAACACAGTTCCACCTGCAGATTCTTTCCGATCTTGCAAAACTGATTCACCAGGAAGATTTTAGAAAGTTTTTGGATACTAAACCAAATATGGACAGCCTTGTAGAAAAAATCAATTCAATGGTTGTCTGAGTTAAGGAGTAAAAATATGAATATCAATGGTCTTGAAGCCACCGCGCTTTCCGTACGCAGTCTTTCAATGGATGCCATTCAAAAGGCAAAATCAGGCCACCCAGGACTTCCTCTGGGAGCCGCAGAACTTGCAGCCGTGCTTTACGGTGAAATCATGAAGCACAATCCTGCCGATTCTTCTTGGGTAGACAGGGACCGCTTTGTCCTTTCCGCAGGCCACGGTTCAATGCTGCTTTATTCCATCTTGCACATTGCCGGTTACAAGGTTTCCATGGACGACATAAAGACATTCCGCCAGGTTGGTTCTAAGTGTCCGGGACATCCTGAAAAGGGAATCACAGACGGTGTTGAAAATACATCAGGTCCTCTGGGTCAGGGTGTCGCACTTGCAGTAGGTATGGCAATTGCTGAGTCTATGCTTGCCGCAAGGTTCAATACTGCATCACGCAAGATTGTTGACCACTACACATATTCTTTGGTTGGAGAAGGCTGTCTTGAGGAAGGCGTTTCTTCCGAGGCATGTTCTCTGGCCGGTACATTAAAGCTGAACAAGCTCATCGTATTCTATGATGAAAACAAGATTTCAATTGACGGTAACACCGACATCACTTTTGCAGAAGACATTCAGAAGCGCTATGAATCATACGGATGGTTCGTCCTCCGCGGCTCAATGTACAACATGAAGGAAATCGCTGATCTTGTAAACATTGCAAAGAATCAGGACAAGCCGACCCTCATCATCCTCAAGTCAATCATCGGTAAGGGCGCTCCAAAGCAGGGCACAGCCGATGTACACGGTGCTCCTCTTGGTGAAGAAGGCTGTGTAGAGGCTAAGAAGGCTCTCGGACTTCCCGAAGACAAGCAGTTCTATGTTGTTCCTGAGGCATATTCATATTTCGAGGAATACCGCAAGGAATGTGCAAAGGCACAGGCAGACTGGCAGGCAGAATTTGACGCATGGAGCAAGGAAAACCCGGACCTCCGCAAGAAGTGGGATGCATTCTGGGCCGGAGAGGCAACAGGAGATGCAACTGCTCCGACATACAATGTTGGTGACAGCCTTGCAACACGTGATGCTTCTGGAAAGAGCCTGAACTACATCGCAGACCGCTACCAGTGGCTCGTTGGTGGTTCAGCAGACCTCCAGGGACCAAACAAGACAAAGGTAAAGAACGACGACGGAACATACAGTGCAGAAAACCGCATGGGACGTACAATCGAATACGGTATCCGCGAATTTGCAATGAGCCAGGTCATGTCAGGAATCAACCTGCATGGTGGCCTCCGTGCATTTGGCGCAACATTCCTCGTATTCAGCGACTACCTGCGCCCGTCACTCCGTGTTGCTGCACTCAGCAAGCTCCCCAACATCTATGTGTTTACACACGATTCAATTTATGTTGGAGAAGACGGACCTACACACCAGCCGATTGAAACCCTCGCCGCACTCCGCTGCATTCCAAACGTTCAGGTCATCCGCCCAGGTGATGCAGAAGAATCACAGCTGGCATGGGAAATGGCCGCCGCAAGCAAGGATCATCCTGTATGTATGGCATTCAGCCGCCAGGGACTTGCAGTATATCCAAAGGCAGACAAGGACTGGAAGAAGACAGCCCTCAAGGGAGCCTATGTCGTACAGGACGGTGGAGCAAAGCCGGAGATTACGGTTCTTGCAACAGGTTCAGAAGTCGGCATGGCACTTGAAGCCGCAAAGATTTCAGGAAAGAATGTCCGCGTAGTTTCCGTCATCGACAAGACCCTGTTCGAAAAGCAGGACGAGTCATTCCGTTCAAGCATCATCGGAAGTTCACCACGCATCGTCGTAGCAGAAGCCGGTTGCCGCTATGGATGGGAAGGCTATGCCAAGAAAGAAGACTTGTTCACTCTTGACAACTTTGGTGAGTCAGGACCTGCAGCAAAGGTAGCGGAGTTCTTCCACTTTACCGCCGCAGATTTCGCCAAAGTACTTTCTAGATAATTCATAATGCATAATTCATGATGAAGAATTATTAATCGGCAATTGCCATCTGGTGATTGCCGATTATTTTTTTACAAGGAGATAATCATGGCAGACGGAATGGAAGACCTTGAGGAAAAGAATCTGGACTCCAAAAAGGATCGTGACAGGGCGATTCGAGATTACGGAAAGTGGAGGAGCTTTCAGGGCCGTGAGGATGCGGAAATGCTTCAGGAAAAAACATCATCGTGGAGCGCCAAAAGGGATGAACGAGGGGATTATGATGGTTATGATGAATTCTGAATTAAGAATGCAGGATTAAGAATTATGAATTATGAAGGGCTGAAAATGTTACCTTATGAAGGGCTGACTAAAAAATATGCTTTTTTAGAAAAACTATATCAGGTTTATTATATCATTGGTATACGGAAGGTGAAAAATTTTCAAAAGTTTATTTATGGAATTAGTATGAAAAAAATTTTATTATTGATATTATTTTTGTTTAATGAATTTTCTCTTTTTTCTTTAGAATCCTTTGATATATCTCAATTGAGATTTTTAAAGGATGTTCAAATTGTTAATGAAACAGTTACTGCAAGTGAAACTTTGATACGTGCTAAAACAGAATTTAAAACAGTCGAAGAAAATATTGAATGTTCCATTGAATGTAGGCCTAATGGAAATGGTCGTTCCTATACATTAGCCGCAATTCCTATGGATTTAAAGGTTAAATGTAATAATATACCAATTGATTATGAAGTTTTGTATGATGGTAAGAAAATCAATGCAGAAACTGCCGGAAATATTCAGGCTGATAAAAAATCGATAATTACATTTACTTTAAAAGTAAAAAAAGATCAGCTGAACTCTTTGGAAATTTCATATCAAAATTATTCATTTAGGGAAGAACCATACATAGAAAAATTAAATAATCAATGTATGGTGTTTTATGTCTTTGCAAGTAAAACAAGTAATAAAAAATTTGAGTACATTGAAGCTAGTGGCAGTGATTCTTTCTTGTGTAAATGTTTTGTCTCAAAAAATGATGTTAAAAAAATTGTTGACTTATCGCGTGCTTATAAGAATGATGCAATTAATTGGAGCTGTGAGTTGGAAAGCGGAATAGATAAGATTTTGTATTTGATTCAAACATTTACCGTTAATACTTATTATCTAGACATTGAAAATAAATATGTTTCAAAACCAGTTTCAAAATACGAGCTTTTTTTCCTTGCAAAAGAACAATTGGCAACATTGCGTAATTCTATTTATGCCGTTCATGGTTATGGTTTCAAAACTGTAAAATGGATTAAATATTTTACGGAGAACTTTCTTGGTTATGAAATAAACCCGAATTTCTCGGAGTCAGATTTTAATGAGGTAGAAAAAAAGAATATTGAGTTAATCAGATATATGGAAAATACAACTGAGCCACTGCTTCTTTCTGATTATGTTGATTCAGATTATTTTGAATTAGAGGAATAAGTTTTTAAGGTCTTGGGAATGGAGTATTTGCGTTGGCCGTTGCGTAGCAATGGAGGTGGCGAGGCGGGCGGAAACATGAAAAGGCCGCTTTTCTGACCGCATGCTAAGCAAGAATAGAATTTATCTTTGGAGGATAGATTGGTATGAAAAGAATATGCTTGTTTTTGTTTTTGATGATTGGCTCTTGTTATTGTTTTGCATTTGATTTTGGTTTAGTTGAATCTTTTGAGCTGTATCCTGTGCAATTTGATAAAAAGGTTAATGTTGTTTCTGAAAAAGTAAAGATTCATGACTTTATGACTGAAATAGAAATGGAGCTTTCTCCTCTGAATAAAAAGCAAGATGAGATCGTTTGTACGATTGTTTGTGAGCCTAAAGGGTATGGTCGTTCATATACAGATATGTTGATTCCTTATGGATTGGAAATATTTTTCGATGACAAGCCCCTAAATTTTTATGTTTTGTATGACAATAAAAAGTATAGTAAGGAAGATGCCAGAAAAACAAAAGGATATTTAAAGTCAGAGATTAAATTCACTGTAAAATTGATGGTAAATACTAAGCTTAAGATAAATTTGTTTAATAGAAGTTATTCTTCTGATGTCTTGAATTATGGACAACGATATGTTTATATGAATTTTCGTTTTGTAACTGATACAAGTAAAAAAGAAATATTCTTTGAAAATACAAATGAAGATACGTTGATTTATAAGGTCTTATATAAACAAACAGACAACAATATTGAATGTTGTGATGCATCTAGGATAAAAGATAATGATACTGTTTATTGGAAATTTATTGTTCCTAATGACTTGGAATTTATTATCTTTTGTTTGGATGAGTATAACTTAGATTTAATTGATTCTACCATTGATTTTCGGAGTTATGATGAAAGTATAGATTATCATACTGATTTGTTAACAATAAAAAATTTATATTTTTTATCGATGAATCAATTGGCAACATTGCGTAATTCTATTTATGCTGCTCACGGTTATGGTTTCAAAACGGTAAAATGGATTAAATATTTTACAGAGAACTTTTTTGGGTATGAAATAAACCCGAATTTCTCAGAATCAGATTTTAATGAGATAGAAAAAAGGAATGTTGAGCTAATCAGATATATGGAAAACACAACTGATCATTTGCTTCTTTCTGATTATGTTGATTCAGATTATTTTGAATTAGAGGAATAAGTTTTTAAGGGCAAGGGATTGGAGCACCGCCGGAGGCGTTCCGGAGGAATGGAGCGCTCTGACGCGGAACCACGAAAAGCCCGGTTTTTGCCCCCGGCAAAAATGCCCCCTATGGAGTAAGCATTCCGATGCCTTCGATAATCAATCCGCTTAACAATGACGAGTACAAAAAGGAACGTGATTTTGTAAAACTTGTAAATCATTATCTAAAAATCATTATAAAACTTGTAAAAAAAGGTTGCAAATTCATTATAAAACTTGTATTATAAGAGTTGAGGTGAGTTAGGGAAGCTTTATCCAATAGATGTTAAAAAGAAAAAGGGAAGCTTAGGTTCACTTCAAGAGTTCCGTGAATTAAACGGAAAATGTACCGCAATAAAAATTTCGGCAAATAATTTTGGCTATAATTCAGAACAAGATATTTTAACAATTCCACATTACGCCGTATTTGCACTTGCAGAAGAATTTGTATCTGGACAAAGCTGATAAACTTCTTGCTTCATTATAAATACTTGCAGCTATTCGAATTTACTTAAGGAAAAAAAAGCAATGTATATAGAGATATTGGATTCTCAGACAGTTCAACTTCCGATTTCTGTTATGTGAAATGTTCGGCAAAAGAACAAGACGAAGAAAGTTATGTATAGGAATGCAGAATGCAGAATTAAGAATTAAGAATTAAGAATTATGAATTATGAATTATGACTGTGTGACGAAAAAAAACTCTCAAAATATTGAAAAATGTGTTGAAAACTCCCTTGAAAAAGTTTATCCTAATTGATGAAACTCCCTTGAAAAACTGCATTTGTGTAGTAAAAACTCCCTTATTATGCATTGTTTTTAGGAACAGTTCCAGAACTGGTTTGGAAGTCTTTCAGTTTACCAATGTACTTCATCATAGCATTGAAAAGAATTATTATTTAAAGAAACGACGTTAGTCGTTTCGAATCCGTGTGACATCACTTCATGGCACTTAAAAAACAAAACATCAGAAGCTGATTATCTCCTCAAAGACGGCAATTGCAAACTGGTCGGTCATGCCGCTCATGTATTCGATTACGCACTTTTCGTAGCTTTCCTCGTCAAACACGTTGAACACTTCCTTGGTCTGGTAGTGCAGGACCTTTTTCTTTGTGGGGTCGTAGTTCGTGTATTTTACAAGCCAGTCGCTGAATGTGGAGCAGAGCCTTGGGGCATAGCGCATGCACTGTTCTATCCTGTGGTTTTCCGCGTAGATTCGGGTTTTCATCAGGGTATTGTAGATGCAGCGCAAAATTGTGTCCGCATATTTCTGGAATTCCAAAAGCCGCCAGTTGTTGTAGATGTTCGCAAAGCTGAATTTCTTTAGCTCTGTGATGAACTTAAAATACTGGTCGCTGAAACAGAGGCCTTTTTCCACGCTGCTGTTTTCGCACAAGTCTACAACCATGTCGTTGATTAAAACCGTTGTGTTTACGGCCCTTCCGCTTCTGTTGCCGTTTTTGTCGACCTGATTCTTTCCCCTTGCTCCAAGCGTGCTCACTACAATTTCGTGAATCTGCCTGTAGCTTGTCATGTCAAGAATGTGGTAGGTCCTTGCATCCTCCAGGTCACGTCCAAGAAACGCAATCTTGTCGCTTACCTTTACGATGCATCCTTCCCAAGTGTAGGGGGCTATCAGTCCCGGCCTCTTTATGTTGTACAGGTCCATCGCTTCCGTTCTGGGGCTTAATCCCTGCTGGTCAATTTCTCCGCAGTGGCATATAAGTCCGTCCCTTACGGCATATGTCAAATCAAGATTCTTTTCGTTTCCCTCCGGGTCCTGAAGGGTGTCGATGTAGTCGGCAAAAAAGAGGGAGTTCCTTTCGTGCCAGAATTTCTTTGGGGCGTTTTCTCCTTCCTTCTGGCTCATCAGCGAGTTGAGTATGGTTTCACCCGTGTGGCCGAATGGTGCGTGTCCCATGTCGTGTCCGAGTGCGATTGCCTGTGTAAGCTCCTGGTTCAATCCAAGATGTTTTGCAATTGTGGAACTTACGCTTGCAACGTGGCCTACGTGTTCCATGCGCGTGCATATGTGGTCGTTCTGCGGGGCGTAGAAAACCTGGGTCTTGTGCTTTAGCCTCCTGTATGACTCGCAGTGCAGGATCCTGGTATAGTCCCTGTCAAATTCGCTGCGTATACCGTTTCCGCGGTTGTAGAGTGAGTTTTCGCGTTTAATCGCCTGCATCCATTTTGGATTTTTTTCGTCCATGCGTACTTGTGCAAAAGAATCTTTCATGCTTTAATTATAAATCAGATTGAAGTTAAAGTCCATGACCAAAAGCGAACTGCGTAAACTTGTAAAAAATCGAATAAGCCTCCTTTCCGATCTGGAAAAAGAAACGGCATCACAAAAATGCTCCCTTGAACTTATTCAAAAAAAAGAATTCCTTGAGGCCGACGTGGTTTTATCCTACATGGCGATGAAAAATGAAATTGATCCCATGCATGTAAGCCAAACGGCCCTAATGTCAGGTAAGACTCTAGCTCTTCCAAGGTGCATTCCAAATTCAAATCAAATGGAATTCCATTGCATAAGAAACGACATTCCCCTTGAATCCCAGATTGAAAAAGGCATGTGGGGAATCATGGAACCCAAGATAGGCCTTCCCTCAGTTGAATTGGAAAAGCTTTCTGGAAAAAAGGTCCTTCTCATTGTACCGGGTGTAGCCTTCAGCTTGAATGGAGACAGGCTTGGACACGGAGCTGGGTATTACGACGCCTACATTTCGCGCATGAAAAAAATCTGTGGAATAAATCTCTTTACGCTAGGCATCTGCTTTTCATGCCAGCTTGTGGATGATGTTCCACAGGAAGAGCATGACATTAAAATAGACTCAGTGATATACGCCTGATTATTTTGAGTCAGCCGATGTAACCGTAAGGTCTGGTGTCTCCGTTATGTATTTCTCAAGCACAAGTGAAAATTCAACAGGAAGTGCATTGTACATGGAAAGATAGTTCTCCAGATAAAGGAACGGCCTTTTTTCCCTAAGTCCCTGCTGCATCAGTTTTACGGTTCCGGTATTGGTCTGGGTTTGAATCATCGTTTCCTGTATCCATTTTGATTTCAGGCGCTCCACTATCTTGTCCGGGTTGTCCTTAAGGTCCTGAACAAGTGATGTCCTGGCTTTCTTGTATGCGTTCATGAATGTGGAAGGATAGAGTATTCCGTTTATCCTTATTGAGCCGGTTTTAATCTGCGTTGTGGCACCCTTTATCATGCATTTCGTATCGGATGGCAAAAGAGGCTGGATGCGGTCCCTCAATTCGGCAAGCAGGCAGTTGTAGATGTTAAGCTCGTGCGGATCCTCCGGTGCCCTGAAATAATACTGGACAGGGTCGTAATACTCTGAAGTTGGAACAAGAATTGGAACCTCATCCCCTGCATCTTCCTTTGTAAGGTTGGAGGTGTAATAATGGTGCAGCTTTATGCGTCTTGTTTTTGCAGAGAAAGTAGGATTTGCCTGTTCAAGGTCTTTCCGTTGGCTTTGTTCACGGAGCACTCCAAAAGTTTCTGATACAAGCACATGAATATATTCGCAGTTCACGTCTCCGGATATTGCAATTGAATATAATGAGGCATCAAGAAAATCAGTGTATGACTGCTCAAGGCTGTGAAGGTCCGTGGTTTTTAGGACATCTGCATTCTGGTCGTAGAAAGATTCAAATGCGGTTCCCTTGTAGAGTGTGTGCAGGGTGTCGTATTCCATCTGGTTGTCAAGAATCACAAGTGTGGATGCCCTCTGTGCCTTCTGTTCATTTACAAGACGGTCTGCGGTAACAGGAGAAATGTCGTTGTAGATCAGGGCATGAACCATGGCGCTTAAAACCTGGGTGATGTCGGTCTTTACGCATTCAACTTCAACATAACTCATCGTCATGTCTGTCCTTGACTGAATCTGTACATTGCCGAATAGTTTTCCTGCGGTACGGAGCTTGGTTATTTCATCCTGAAGGACACGTGCATAGGTGTTTACCAGAACAGTCCTCAAAAGTCCCTCGCCTTTGGGAGACACAGTTTCACCGCCCGCAATTGCCAGCGACACCGCCACAGTCTGGGAATGCTTGTTCTCCTTTACATAAAGTGGTATTCCGTTGTCCAGCACATAGTCATAAATCCTGCTTGCATTCTCATAATAGAATGTCATGGGCCCCGAAAGGTTTACCTCACTGCTGCCGGGTAAAATGGTTTCCCTTTGTTCTCTTTCCGCTTTATTCTCCGCGTCCAGGGCTTCCTTTACGGCTATCTCGTTGTGGTACCATGAGGCATTCTCTCGTGTAAGGAGGGTGTAGCCGAGTGCCTCAAATGCCTTTTTGTTCTTGTTCCATACCTCGGTGTTCACTAGCGCGAAAATGTACGGGGATTCAGATGCCACCGCCTTGGCCATCTCATTTGCATCCTGTTTTGAAGGTAGTTTTGGAAGTGTCAGGTATTTCTGGTAGTATCCGTCATCTGACTGCGTGGGGTTGGCCGCCCAGTAGTCAGCCAGTATCTGCATGCCGGAAACAGCACTTCCGATTTTTGCCCTGTATCTTGCCTCCACCGTGTTCTTTGCCTTGGAGAACTGCCTGGCGTTCAGACTTGCAGCTTCCTTGATGTGTGATGCAAAGGCTTCAACCTGCATTGCGGGGGTTACGTTTTTGGCTTCGGGCTGTCCTGCAAGTTTTTCTGCAAACGAATATGGCTGCTCCAAAAGAGACTGAATCACAAGACGTGAGGAATTTCCCCTCTGTACGCTTTCAGCATCAACATAGTCCCTGGACCGTATTCCAAGCATGGGATCTGTCGTCATAAGCCTTACAAAATCAGAGTCTGCAGAACTGAATGCGGCTCCAAGAATGTCTGCCTGAACTGAAGATAATGAAGTGTATTGGATTACAATTTGTGTAAGATCCTTTGAAAACTCATTGTCGGCCAGGACGTATTTCCTTCCGGTGGAACTAAGCTCATTCTTTAGGGCATCTGATGTCCTTATTGATGTTCCAGAACTTTTATTGTCCCATGAACCGAATAATGAATATGCCATTTTGTATGCTTCATTTGCGTTAATGTTTCCCGTAATGAAAAGGGCACAGTTGTCCGGGGTGTAAAAGCGTTTCCCTATGTCAGAGAGTATTGTGCGGACTTCCGGAACAGTATAGCCTGAAAATAATGCGGGATACACTCCGCTTTCTGTTTTCCACGGAGCTTCCTCAAATACGCGGCTGTCTATGGCACAGTTGATGAACGAAGATGCATCCTTTGACTGTGACTCTGAGGCCGCCTTTATGAGCGAGTACTGTTTTTGAATGTCCCTGTCGCTGAAGTTAGGGTTTCTGGCACAGTAACTCATTGCCTTAAGGAAGTCGGAAAGCCTGTCGGGACTGATGTCTGCCGTAAAGGTTGAGCTGTCGTTGTTGCATGAGGGGTATACGTCTATTTCTTCAAGAGGGTATGAGCTCAGGAAAAGCTGTGCGTAAAGGGGAAAGAATCCTGCGTTGGATGGAGTCTGGCTTGAATATCCGGCCCTGCAGAGGAATTCGGCATGAAGTATGGCGCTGGAACTGTCTTCGCGTACAAAAACGGTAAAGCCGTTGGGCATGGTCATGATGTGAACTTTTCCGACATCCTGTTCCAGAACGTAGTTTGTCTGGGCCTGAAGGGTGGCAGCCAAAATGAGGCACAGAAAGCCTTTCAAGATTCTTGTCTTTTTCATGCACTTATTATAGCACAAATTGCACTAAAAGAAAAAGTATACTATAATGGAATCCACTTTCTATTATTCAATTTCAAGGGGAACAGTATGCCCAAAGTAAGGTATTTAAATGAACTGAATATATCTGGAGAAGTGCCGAAGGAGCTTTTGGACGGGAAACGTCATCTTACGGCAAAGGAAGTCTATGTCCTTATCCAGAACCGAAATATATCATCTGATCCGGACTGGCAGAATGTGTATGTAAGCGCTGCCCCAGGGGAGTTTAATCCTGAGCAGATTGTCCAGTCTGAATTCTCTGGATGGGTTGTTCTTGGTGCCGTACGCCCCGCAATGCTCCGTTACCATGATCTTGAGCTAAAGACTGGCATCTATCGTTCAGTTTTACGGAATGTACTTACACAGGATGACTGCGTAATCCACAACGTAAGTTACCTTAGCAATTACAGAATCGGAAACCGCGTCATGCTGTTCAACATTCAGGAAATGAGCTGTACGGACCATTCGAAATTCGGTTCCGGAATCCTAAAGCAGGGTGAGCCTGAATCCCACCGCATCTGGATTGGCGTAGGAAACGAAAACGGTGAGCGTGGGGTTCTGCCTTTCCCTCAGATGATTCCTGCGGACGCATACCTTTGGTCAAGATACCGTGAGGACAAGGAGCTTTTGAGCCGCTTTGTTGAGCTTACGGAAAAGGATAACGACGGACTTAACAATACCTATGGCATAGTCGAGGATGATGCCGTAATCAAGAACTGTACTCTGTTAAAGGACGCTAAGATAGGTCAATGTGCCTACATCAAGGGTGCCTTCAAGCTAAAGAACATAAACATGCTTTCTTCTCCGGATGAGCCTTCCCAGATTGGCGAGGGTGTGGAGCTTGTAAACGGAATCATGGGATATGGAAGCCATGTGTTCTATCAGGCGGTGGCGGTTCGCTTTGTAATAGGACGCAACTGTCAGCTAAAGTACGGGGCAAGGCTGTTGAACTCTGTTTTGGGCGACAATTCCACGGTATCATGCTGTGAGCTTTTGAACAACCTGATTTTCCCGTTCCACGAGCAGCACCACAATTCATCGTTTTTAATCGCTTCAACTGTGATGGGGCAGAGCAACATTGCATCGGCGGCAACAATAGGTTCCAACCACAACTCAAGGTCCCCCGATGGAGAAATGCTTGCAGGCCGCGGTTTCTGGCCGGGACTCTGCTCTGACTTCAAGTTTGACTCTCGTTTTGCATCTTTTGTCCTTGCGGCAAAGGGCAGCTATCAGAACGAGCTTAACGTTACATATCCATTTTCACTTTTGGCTCCGGCCAGCGATGAGGGTGGGGCTGTACACATCATTCCCGGCTATTGGTTCCTTTACAACATGTATGCCATAGTCAGAAACAAGTACAAGTTCAAGTCAAGGGACAAACGCTTTGTAAAGGTCCAGCACATAGAGACGGACCCCCTTGCACCTGATTCAATTCAGGAAGTTGAAGGGGCAATCACACGCCTCATAGAGCTTACTTCCAGATACCTCAAGATGAACGATGATGAACAGAAGAAGATGACTGAATCCAATCCCAAACCGGAACTTCTCCTGCAGTATAAGAAGAAGGCCCAGGAGGCTAAGTCTGAGGATGAGCTTTTCCAGACCGCAAAGGATTACCTCCATCAGAACAAGGAATCAAAATTCATGGTGACTGACGACCGGTGCCAGAAAAAGTTCGGGGCAGTGATTTACAAGACAGCCCAGGGGTACACGGAATACCGCCGTATAGTCAAATATTTTGCGGCAAGTTCCCTTATTGCATGGGCGGACGAAAACAAGTGCAGGGACCTTAATCCGGAGCTTTTGTCAAAGGTACTTCAGATTCCTCTTTATGCTGAATGGTCAAATGTGGGCGGACAGGTTATTCCGAATGCAAAAATCCAGGAACTTTTTGAAAAGATCAAGGACCGTACGATAGACAGCTGGGAACAGGTTCATGCCTATTATGACGAATGCCAGAATGAATATGTTTCTTTCAAGGCCCGATATGCCGTTCATCTTCTGGAATTCCTCTATTCAAGGCCCATACAGGAATTTGATGCGGAAGTCTACCGGGACATAATGGAAGACGTGCTCTATGTCAGCGACCGCATGCTATCTTCTTCGTTCAGCTCAAGGGAAAAGGATTATACCGACTTCTTCCGTTCAATCACATTCAGGAACAAGGAGGAAATGGAAGCCGTTTTGGGCACGATTAATGATTCCGTGTTCCTAAAGGACCTTAAGGCTGCAACAACTGAGTTTGACGACAGGCTCAGGCAGGTTTTTGCGGGGCTGATGTAGTTTTTTTTCAAATATACTTGCCATTAGGCATGAAGATTTAGTAATTTATAATATTAGTTGTTATGAGGTAATATATATGTCTGACGAGAACAAGATAAGAAGTACCACTGTAGTGGCTGTAAAACGCAACGGACATGTCGCTATGGCTGGTGACGGTCAGGTTACGGCCGGAAATACGGTTGTAAAGGGAAATGCACGCAAGGTAAGGCGCATTTATGACGGCAAGGTTTTAACTGGATTTGCAGGATCTGTAGCGGATGCCTTTACCCTTTTTGACAAATTTGAGGAAAAACTTAAGGAATATAACGGAGATCTGACACGTTCTGCGGTTGAGCTTGCCAAACTCTGGCGTACAGAGCGTTCTATGAGCAAGCTGGATGCCATGCTTCTTGTTGCCGACATTAACAAGATACTTCTTGTTTCAGGAGACGGAAATGTGATTGAGCCGGAAAATGACATCATTGCCATAGGTTCGGGCGGAAACTATGCCTATGCCGCGGCCCTTGCATATCTTGAGTCAAGTTCTTACACTGCACGGGAAATAGCAGAAAAATCCCTTGGAATCGCAGGTCAAATCTGCATTTATACAAACAACAACGTTACGGTAGAGGAGCTTTGATTTTTTATGGAAGAAAAGACACAGCAGCTTGCTGAGGCAGGTGAAAAAAAGGAATTTGAGGCTCCGGACGGGCTTACTCCAGCAGAGATTGTATCCAGGCTTGACACATACATAATCGGACAGAACAAGGCCAAGCGTTTTGTGGCGGTTGCCCTAAGAAACAGGCAGAGGAGAATCAAGCTCCCAGAAGACATACGCGAGGAAGTTGCCCCAAAGAACATCCTGATGATTGGACCTACTGGTGTCGGTAAAACCGAAATCGCTCGCCGTCTTGCAAAGCTCTGTGGTGCCCCTTTCCTGAAGGTTGAGGCCACAAAGTATACCGAGGTAGGTTATGTCGGCCGTGACGTGGAAAGCATGGTACGTGACCTTATGGCCGTGGGATACAACATGGTCAAGGCAGAGGTTCAGGAAACCCTTAGGGCAAAGGCAGGTCCCATGGTGGAGGATCAGATTCTTGATCTTCTGCTTCCCGGCAGTTCAAGCAAAAAGGAAAAGAAAACAGCTCCAAAACCGAATGTCCGCATCCTGGGGAACATTTTTGGTGAATCAACACCTGTTCAGGGAAGTGTGATACGCATCGACATGCCCAAAAATCAGGAAATACCGGCGGAAAATGTTGAGGAAAGTCCCAGTGAGCCGGAGAACAATACAAACGACATGAGTGAAACCCGCGAGAAATTCCGGAAAATGCTCCGTGATGGCCTTTTGGAGGACCGTCAGGTTGACATTGTGGTTCATCATCAGCCGCACGTAGGAATGGAAATGTTCAGCGGCGGAAATCCGGCAGACCTGGAAGAAGGCTTGAGCGGCCTGCAGGAGATGTTTACCGGCGGAAGGACCCAGAAAAAGACCGTGACAATCCGTGAGGCACGTCAAATTCTTATGGCAGACACACTGGACAGGATTACGGACAGCGACAAGGTTGCCGATGAGGCAAAGCAGCGTGTTGAACAGAGCGGAATCATTTTCATCGATGAAATAGACAAAATCGCCACAAAGGGCGGGGAAGGAGACAGGCAGTCAGTAAGCCGTGAGGGCGTTCAGCGTGACATTCTTCCTATAGTAGAAGGCAGCAACGTAAACACAAAATGGGGAGTGGTAAATACAACCCACATCCTGTTTATCGGAGCGGGTGCATTCTCTGTATCAGCCCCAAGCGACCTTATTCCTGAATTGCAGGGACGTTTCCCTCTTCGTGTTGAGCTGGAGGCTTTGACCAAGGAAGACTTCAAGCGTATCCTTACGGAGCCAAAAAATGCACTTATCAAGCAGTATGAGGCTTTGCTTGCAACAGAGGGTGTTGAGCTTTTGTTTACCGACGAGGCAATTGAGCGCATGGCATTCATAGCCGAGGACGTAAACTCACATTCCGACAATATAGGTGCACGGCGCCTGCATACTATCATGGAAACCGTTCTGGAAGACCTGAGCTTTAACGCGGACAAGCATGCTGGAGAGACAATCACCATTGACCGCAACTATGTGGACGACAGGCTCAACGGCATCATGCAGAACCAGAATCTGGAACGTTATATTTTGTAAAATAACGTAAAAGACTGATACTGTTTTCCGATATTCTAATCAAGTGGGTTAACCCACAGACTTTTAAGAGGGGAAAAAATGAGCCAGTCTTTAACAAATGCGACTGATGCTGACAAAAAAAAACTCAGTATCGTACGTTGGTGCATCAAGGCAACATTAGCCCTTGCAGCAGTTGCAATCATTCTGGTTCTGACGGTTCAGCTGTCAGAATACCCGATATGATTGTTTTAGCCGGTTTGATTCATTTCAGACCGGTCTTTTTTTTGTAACTTTCCCTCCATATGGATCTTTTAAAAACTTTCTGCTTAACAATTTATTTTAAATGCCGATTAACAGAGTATGGGAATGAATGATTTTGTAAATTCAGTTGATTTATTGCAACGCGCTATGGCGGTACAGAACCTGCGTTATCAGGTTACGGCTAACAATATTGCTAATGCCGAGGTACCGAACTACAAGAAACAGTATGTCAACTTTGAAAGCGAGCTGAAGCGGGCATTTGAATCTCGTGACAATGAGCACAATTCTTTTCACATGATTACAAGCGATCCGCGTCATATTCAGAGTGAGACTCCTCGTGACTGGCGTGATGTTGAGCCTCGTCGTGTAACTGACTGGGTAAGCACATCAAACGCAAACGGTAACAATGTGGATGCAGAAGAAGAAGCAATGAAGATTCTGCAGATCCAGATGCAGTATCAGATTTTGAGCAGGCTTGAGAACTTTGAGTTCAAGCAGCTTGATATTGCCATGAAGAAGATTTAGGCGTTGATTAAAAGGAGATAAATATGGGACTTTATACAACGATTAACATTGCGGCAACAGGAATGAGTGCGGAACGCTTGCGCTCAGATGTAATCAGCAACAATATTGCAAATGCTACCACAACCAGGACCCAGGAGGGTGGTGCATACCGCAAGCAGACAGTTATTTTTGAGCCCATAGCTTCGGATCATCCGGTTTGGAGAAGCCCTTTTGTTAGTGCAGATCAGGATAACGGTCCAGGAAAAGGCGTGCGTGTACGTGAAATCGTAAAGGATACGACTCAGGGACGCATGGTTTACGACCCGACACATCCAGATGCAATTCAGTCAGGCCCGAACAAGGGATATGTTGAATATCCTAACGTAAACATCGTAAACGAAATGGTTGACATGATTTCTGCCAACCGTGCTTACGAGGCAAACAGCTCTGTAATCCAGGGCAGCAAGGAAATGTTTGCGGCTGCACTTGAAATCGGCAGCTGATTGTCTTGAATGATGGAATAATTGGAAAAAGGGAGTAAAGGGAGGATTTTATGGATATTACGATAGGAACCTTGGAGTTGAACAGAACTAATCCTGCTCACGTGGGAACTAGGGCTCTGATTGATACTTCAAAAAAACTCCAGATGGACAGCTTTGGAAATGTATCCGACAGCGAGCCTCAGGTTGGAAAGGTAAAGAAATCCTTTGAGTCATACCTGATTGATGCAGTTTCCGAGATGAATGATCAGCAGGTGCAATTGACCGCTATTCAGGAAAAGGTAGTAACTGATCCTGACAGCGTGAATATAGAAGAGGTAACGACTGCCATGGCCAAGGCACAGATGTCCTTGAGTCTTGCCCAGACCGTTATTGATAGATTAATCTCTGGTTGGAACGAACTTTCACAGAACAGGTAGCATTTTTTGTTGTAAAGTGGTGATTTACCACTTTTCAATAATTAAATTGTATGTTATAATCTTACTATGGCTAACAACATAGTGAGTGGGAAATGCTATGATAGTCAAAGAATTTGAGTTCGTTCACGGGAGGGGAAAATGAACGAATGGTTTAAAAAAACGTTTGGAACCATAAAAGAAAAGTGGGGAAAGTGGAGCCTTGTTCAGAAAATCATTCTGATAGGCGTTATTGTGGTGGTTATTGCGGCCATCATTATTTTGCTTTCTGTTTCATCCAACAAAGCCTCTGTCCGTCTGTTTAATTCTCCGGTGGAAGCGTCCCAGCAGAGGACTATTATAAGTCGCTTGCAGAGGGATGGCATTAATGCCGATGTTGACAGCGAAGGTTATGTCACTGTAGAAAACAATGACATCGCCAAAAAGTACCGCAGTCAGCTTGTTTCTGAGGGTTATCTGCCAAAGGATACTGACCCGTGGAGTCTTTTTGACACACAGAAGTGGTCAAGAACCTCTTTTGACGACAAGGTAAACTGGAAGAGGGCAACTGAGGCACAGGTGGCTCAGCATCTTGAACAATTGGATGGAATCCGTCTGGCATCTGTTATCCTTACTTTGCCGGAAGAAACCGCTTTTGCAAACGACCAGAATCCGACAACAGCATCTGTAGTTCTTTTCCCGAAACAGGGAAGTGATGTACTTACATCCAGAAGCAAGGTTCAGGGAATCCAGCATCTTGTTGAGCTTTCTGTAGAAGGCCTCACAGCTGATAACATCACAATCCTGAACGGTGACACCAACGAGGAAATCAACGACTTTGACAGTCTGGAAGCAGCAGATAAGATCAACAACCTGGACAAGCAGCAGAAACTCATCCGCAAGCTTGAATCAGAATATTCAGCGGCTGTACTTAAGTCTTTGCAGTATACCTTCGGTGACAACCGTGTAAGAATCGCAAACATGAAGATTGACATGGATATGTCTGAAAGGGAAAGTACCGGAAAAAAATACACTGGTATCAACATCAAGGAAGACAATCCAAATACAGTATATGATGACAGTATTACGGTAGAAAGCCTCAAGCTGTCAGAGGAAACTGTAAAGAAGTCCCAGACTGGTACGGGATATAACCCTGAGGGACCTGCCGGAATTGAAGGCCAGAATCCTCCTGTATACAGCGACATGTCAAATGTCATAGGAAAGACTGAAGAAGAGGGTGCAAAGATTAACTACGCCCTTAACGAAGAAAACTATACAGAGACTAAGAGTCCTACAATTGACCGTGTAACAGTTTCCGTCAACATCGACGGTACATGGGATTATCCTTTGTACGACGAAAATGGAAAGATCCGCCGTTCAATCAGTGGTGGCTACGAAAGAAATTATGTTCCTATCAGCGAAGAGGAATTGGGCAAGGTAGAACGCCTTGTAAGGAATGCCGTCGGTTATGATGCTTCCCGTGGTGACTCTGTTGAAGTAACAAACATTCAGTTTGACAGGACTGAGCAGTTCCGTGAAGAGGATGCCAGACTTATCAAATCAGAGAATACAAGACGCACGGTAATGTTCGTCCTTATCGGTATTGCAATTGTTCTGGTGCTGTTCATCGTATTCCGCCTTATTTCAAAGGAAATCGAAAGACGCAAGAGACTCCGCGAAGAAGAGCTTTTGCGCCGTCAGCAGCAGGAAAGGGAACAGGCTCTTTGGGATGCCAAGGAACAGGGCATGGAAGTTACCCTGTCTGTGGAAGAGAGAAGACGTGCAGAGCTGCAGGAAAATGCAATCGCCATGGCAAAGGAACATCCGGAAGACGTGGCAATGCTTATCCGCACCTGGCTTATGGAGGAGTAGTATATGGCAGAAGAAGAAGGCAAGTCATCATCAAGCATCAAGCAACCGCTTAAGCAGTTGAACAGTTCTTCTCCCAAAAAGAAGGGCAGTACCAGAGACTATAAGAATCTTACGGGAAGACAGAAGGCTGCTATTTTCTTAGTTGCATTGGGTAGTGATGTTTCATCAGAAGTAATGAAGCATCTTCGTGAAGATGAAGTAGAAACACTTACTTTTGAAATCGCACGTCTTGAAACCATTGATGCAGACTTCAAGGAACAGGTTCTTGAGGAATTCCAGGAACTCATGCAGGCACAGAACTTTATCACCACTGGTGGTATCGATTATGCCCGTGAATTGCTCGAAAAATCTTTGGGAAGCCAGAAGGCTATAGACATCATCAACCGTTTGACAAGTTCACTCCAGGTACGTCCGTTCGACTTTATCCGCCGTACAGACCCTGCACACTTGTTGAACTTCGTACAGCAGGAATATCCGCAGACAATCGCTCTTATTCTTGCATATCTTGAACCTCCTAAGGCCGCCATCATCCTGCAGAACCTGCCTGATGAAATTCAGCCAGAGGTATCAAAACGTCTTGCCACAATGGACCGTACATCCCCTGATGTTCTTCGTGAAGTTGAACGCGTTCTTGAAAAGAAACTTTCAACATTGTCAAGCGAAGACTATACGGCAGCTGGTGGTGTAGACAGCATCGTAGAAATCTTGAACCTTGTAGACCGTTCTTCCGAAAAGGCAATCATCGAAACTTTGGAAGAAGACGATCCGGAACTTGCAGAAGAAATCAAGAAGCGCATGTTCGTATTCGAAGATATTGTCATGATCGGCGACCGCGACATTCAGAAAGTGCTGCGTGAAGTTGACGGCCAGCAGTTGGCTAAGGCACTTAAGTCTGTTGATACAGAAGTTCAGGACAAGATCTTCCGCAATATGTCAAAGCGCCAGGCAAGCATGCTTAAGGAAGATATGGAATACATGGGACCTGTACGTCTCAAAGATGTTGAAGAAGCTCAGCAGAAGGTTGTTAGCGTAATCCGCCGTCTTGAAGATTCCGGTGAAATTGTTATCGCACGTGGTGACGGTGACGAGTACATCAACTAAAGCAAGAGTTTTAATAGGAGTTAGTTATGGCACAGACAGTATTCAGACCAAACCAGATAAACTTAAAGAACGAAACAATACCTCTCCAGCTTACAAAGGAGTTTGTTACACCTGTTGAAGAAGTAGTGGAGGAAGTTCCTGAATACACGGGTCCAACCGCAGACCAATTGCGTAAAGAAGCAGAAGAGTTTACCAAGAAGTGGGAGCAGGAAAAACTCCAGATGCTTGCAAAGGCCCAGTCTGATGCCGACAGCATTATAAAGAATGCCGAAAGCGCTGCATTCAATGAAGTTAAAAAGCAGAGCGATCAGGCACAGGTTATAAAGAACAATGCCGAAAAGGAAGCAAGCGATGTTGTTGCCAAAGCTCAGGCAGAAGCGGAACAGATTCTAAAGACAGCCCATGATGAAGAACAGCGTATCTTTGACAAGGCACAAAAAGACGGTTTTGACAAAGGTCACGAAGAAGGATATCAGGTTGGAAATCAGGAAGCAGAACGTCTTGTAGAAAGGCTTCATAAAATGATTGAGGCTGTTCAGGACAAAAGACAGGACATCCTTAATCAGACAGAGGGCCAGATTGTTGACCTTGTTCTCCTGATGACACGCAAGGTTGTAAAGATCATGAGTGACAATCAGAAGAGCGTCATTATGGCCAACGTTGTACAGGCTCTTAAGAAAGTTAAAGGCCGTGGAGATGTTATTATCCGTGTCAACATGGCAGACGTCAAACTTACAACCGACCATATCAAAGACTTTATCAGTCAGGTTGAAAATATCCGAAACATTTCTGTTGTTGAAGACAGCTCTGTTGATCGCGGTGGATGTATCATCGAGACAGATTTCGGTGCCATCGATGCACGTATCTCCAGCCAGCTTGGTGAGCTTGAGACTAAGATTCTTGGCATATCACCAATCAAGTCAGTCAACAAATCAGAGGTGCCGAATCCTGATTTATAATCCATAACGTGAGGGTGGGGTATGGAATCTTTTTTTGACAAATATATAAACGCTGTTCGTTCAACCGACACAATCAAATACACAGGTGCAGTTACTGCAGTAAAGGGACTGATGATAGAAAGCAACGGTCCCCGTTGTGTTGTTGGCGAAATATGTAGAATCGATGTACCTAGCGAAAAAACATCTGTAACCGCAGAAGTAATTGGCCTTGAGGATACTACTGTAAGACTCATGGCTTATGGTGATACAAACGGAATCGAAGTCGGTGCACAGGTAACGGCCTCAGGACATGTTCTGGAAGTTCCCGTCGGGGAAGGCTTGCTTGGACGCGTTATAGATGCTACTGGTCGTCCATTTGACGGAAAGGGAGACATTCTTCCAAGGGCCATGTACCCCGCAATTGCATCTGCACCAAATCCACTTGAAAGAAAACCTATAAACAGAAGAATTACAACCGGTGTACGTGCAATAGACGCACTTTTGACTGTTGGAAAAGGTCAGCGCATCGGCTTGTTTGCAGGTTCTGGAATCGGTAAGAGTACACTTTTAGGAACAATTGCCCGCAACACAAACGCCGATATAAACGTAATCGGACTGGTTGGCGAACGTGGACGCGAAGTAAATGACTTTATAGAAAGAGACCTTGGAAAAGAAGGACTCAAGCGCTCTGTTGTAATTGTTGCAACTGGTGATTCTCCTTCAATAGCAAGGCTTAGGGCCGCATATGTATGTACTGCAGTAGCAGAATACTTCCGAGATCAGGGCAAAGATGTCATGATGATGTTTGATAATGTGACACGTTTTGCACATGCCCAGAGGGAAATCGGTCTTGCAACAGGTGAGCCTCCCGCACAACGTGGATATCCGCCTTCTGTATTTGACATGATTCCAAAATTGCTTGAACGCACAGGATCAAATGCAAAGGGAACAATCACCGCATTTTATACTGTTCTTGTTGATGGAGATGATTTTAACGAACCAATTACAGATAAAGTCCGCGGAACTCTAGATGGTCACATTATCCTTAGCCGAGCACTTCAGGCAAAACAGCATTATCCCGCAATTGACATATTGGCAAGCATCTCACGTTTAAGCCGCAGGGTATCAGGACCTGAAACCTTAAAGGCTGTTACCAAAGTAAAGAAATGGATTGCAGATTATTCTCAGCAGGAAGAAATGATTCTTGCAGGCGTTTATCAAAAAGGCAATTCACCGGAAATTGATGAAGCCATTGACAAGCATGAAGAGATAGAAGAATTCTTGTGTCAGGAACCGGAAGAACACCTGACAATGGAAGATACATTGAACAAGCTTTCTGAACTTACTGGAATTGCAATACCAAAAGAGGAATACGTGGAAAGCCCTGCCAATGCTCATCCGACGTTTGATATTCTGGCAAAGTAAGGTGGTGAGCGGTGAAAAAGTTTTCCTTCTCACTGCAAAAAATACTTGACCTCCGCAATTTTGAACTTGACCAGGCCCAGATGGAGCTTGGAAAAGTAAATGCACAGATTGCAAACGTTAACAATCAGCTTAAGACAGTTGCCATTCATAAGTTTAATGCCACGCGAGATGCTGATGCAGCCAATGATTTTTCACTTCATGTACAGACACAGGATTTTTTCATTTATCTTGACCAGAAGAAAGACGCCCTGCTTGGTGAACTGGCTCAACTTGAAATGATAGCAGAACAAAAGCGTGAAGTTGTACGCGAGGCAATGAAAAAAGTGAAAGTCCTGGAAAAACTAAAAGAAAAGAAATACGAGGCATGGAAACAGGAATTCCAAAAGCAGGAGGAATTGGAAGTTGATGATGTTGTAACTTCTCAGAACTATAAGAAAATCCTGGACAAAGAGCCTCAGATATCATCGTAAAGTTATATGAAAAAAGTATTTTGTTTTATATTTTGTATTTTATTCTATTCTCCATTCGCGTATATCAATTCTCAGGAAAATGACCTTGATGCATGCCTGGAGGAATATCTGGATTCTCTTCCACCTGAACAGGCAATATCTCAGATTTTTCTTGTGAACATTCAGGGAAACGAAAAATATTCTGCGGTTGAATGGAATGCAGACGGTAAACCTCTTGTTCCGGGCGGAGCATTGTTTTTTGCATATAATCTTGGGGAAACAATAGAAGATACCGTTTCATTTGTATCTTCAATCGAAAAATATTGTATTGACAATTCACTTTTACGTCCATATCTTGCAGTTGATCAGGAGGGAGGTCTTGTTAACCGCCTTAGGTCGCTTTCAAGTACACTTCCTTCTGCACAAAAAATAAGTGAAATGTTGACACCAGCACAGGCAGCCAAACTTTATTCAATTCAAGCCAGACAAATGAGGGCAATTGGCTTTGACATGAACCTTGCACCAGTGGCGGAATCATTAAGCGAAGAAAACAAGGATTTTCTTGATACTCGTTCTTATGGTGATATTCCGCATTCAATAGTATATGCGATGGCGGCAGTAAATGCATATCAGTCAAACGGAATAAATGCGGTATTAAAACATTTCCCCGGAAACACAAGCGTGGATCCACATACAGGTTTACCGGAGATTGATTATGATGAAAGCAGAATTGAATATGAATTCCTTATTCCATTTTATTTCATCCTCTCTTCAAAGCCTTCCAGCGTGCTCATGTCTCATGCAAGGGTACCTTCTGTTGATTCATCTCCTGCATGCTTAAGCCGAGTATGGGTGACCGACAAGCTTAAAACCCAACTAGGGTTTGACGGTCTTGTAATAAGTGATGACATATTCATGGGGGCACTTGCAGACAACGGTTATCCCCCTGAAAAAGCCGCAATCCAGGCAATAGAAGCAGGCGTTCACGTAATCATGCTTAGCGAAAAACTGTTTGGAAAAGTTGCAGAGAATCTTATGGATCATGCCGCAAAAGACAAAAACTTTTATATGAACCTTCGCAATGCAGAGAAAAAAGTTCTTGAATACAAACTGTATGCAGGCATCCTAAAAATAATTGAAAAGGATGGAAAGAAAAAAATAGTTCCTGCTACAATGGAAGAACAGCTTGGTCCAGTTGAAAAAAGAATCGAGCAATTCAAAAGGGCAAATAAAGAAGGAATGGATTTTTATAAAAAGTATTTTATACAAGGAAATTGATCTTGAGTAAAAAAAAGGAAATTGATAACAAAAGAGGATCACTCGGATTTGAAAATTATTACTCCGCACTTTTTGAAGATGAATGGGAAGAGTTAAAAAAATCACTGCTTCAGGAACCAAAATATGTCCAGGTTGAATATCAGGACTGCAGGCCATATTTTATGGATGCCGCAAGTGTTTGTGCAGCACTTTGTCTTCCTGTTTCAAATGCCGAGGCAGTTCTTGATTTGTGTGCGGCACCAGGCGGTAAATCAATTATTCTTGCTTCAAATATTCAATCCAATGCAACTATGATATCCAATGAACGTTCTCCGGATAGAAAAGCACGTTTAAGCAAGGTCATATCAGAATCACTTCCTCCGTCGGTTTCCAAAAGGATAGAGGTAAAATGTAGCGATGGATCAACATGGTGCAAAAGGGAAACAGATTGTTTTGATTCGATTTTATTGGATGCACCGTGCTCTAGCGAGCGACATGTCCTTAAAGACAAGCATTATCTGGATCAATGGTCACCCGCAAGGATCAAGACACTTTCAATGGAACAATGGGCCCTCCTGTCATGTGCATGGAGGCTTTTAAGAAGCGGAGGATATTTGCTTTATTCAACATGCGCATTGTCCTCTGACGAAAATGATAAGGTTATTTCACGTCTTGTTAAAAAATTTGATGACGTGAGCATAGTTTCGCAAGATGACATGAATTCAACTTTCAGTCAAAACCTGCGGGTACTTCAAGAAAAATGCCCTGGAATATCGGGTGTTCAGGAGATATACGATAATTCTGTTAAAACAGAATATGGATTTCATCTTTTGCCGCATAAGACTCAGGGAAGCGGACCAATTTATTATTCATTGATGACAAAACAGGTTCATTCAGAATAATCTTGGTTTATTCCGATAATTAATGAAACCGTGATATATTTTTGTGGGAGGAAATATATGCAGAGAAAAACTTTCTTTTTGTTTGTCTTATTTTCACTTTTATTTTCAGAATTCTCAATGGCTCAAAAAGCAAGTGCAAAGAATCCGGCTTTGGATTTAAGCCTTACATCAGATGATGTGTTTATCGAAAGAAACTCCGGCAGATCTATTGGAACATCTACAGACGGCTTTAACCTCTACATAAGGAAAAAGAGCGGGGTGCAGTCTGTGCTTTTGGTAGAGACCACAAAGGATCCTCTGGGAAAAGAAACAAATTATGCCTACAGGGCGGAAAAATACAATTCCTTGAACGGTGATGAAGTCCGCCTTCTGAATGGCAAAAAACTGGATTCTGATTCCTCAAGATACAGTTTGATTTCTTCTACTGTCGTACATACAGACAGGTTGGGTGACTGTTTCCTGGTTTATATTCCACGGAAAATGGTTTACGGTTATTCTTGGAGCAGAAACGGAACCGTAGAAATTGCAAAGGGAACTTTCATCAACATCCGTACTTTTGAAAAAAAATATGCAGACTACACAGGAAAATGGCAGGACAATCCATTCATGTTTGATTTTATATATCAAAATGAAACAAATGTGGATTACACAGATGATATTATTGAAGATGAAGAGGATGTAACAGAGGAAGAACTCGTTGTTGAGCTGACCGATGAATACAGTCCCATGGCAACCGAACAGTTTAAGGAAATTGCAAAAAAGGGCAACGGTAAAATGGTTTATTCAAGAGGACCAAAGACTCTTCCCTTTGATTTGCAGAATCTTTTGGACAGCGTAAAATCAAAGATGAAGGTGGACGTTGTTTTTGCCCTGGACACCACTGGAAGCATGAAGGATGACCTGGAAGCACTTCAAAAAGTATGGATTCCAAAACTTGTGCTTCAACTTGAAGAATTCGGAAGTGCTAGAATGGGCCTTCTTTTATACCGTGACTACAATGACGATTATTACACAAACGGACTTCCCGTAAAATACTTTGACTTTACGGAAGATGTAGACGAGTTCAGCTCCAATTTGAATTCCGTTGCGATTCATGGCAACGAGGGTGGAGATGTTCCCGAAGCAGTTTATGAAGCACTCTACGCGGGCCTTGAGTATTATCCATGGCGTTCAGATGCTGAAAAATGCATTGTATTGATAGGAGATGCCGAACCGCACCCGCTCCCCAAAGGAACAAAAAAGATCACCCAGGACACAGTAATGACACTGGCAAAGGACAAGGATGTAGCAATCCACTGCATCATCGTCCCAAACAAACTGGAGTAGGAATAAATACACAAGAGTTTAAACCTGAACCATCATCCCTTGTTGTAATGTTCCCTAGTTTGTGCTAAAATGCCTGCATGAATATCTGTTCAAGCAAACACAGCCTTTCCGGTTCAATTACTGTGCCGGGATCTAAATCTCATACCATACGTGCGCTCATTCTTGCTTCTCTTGCAGAAGGAGTGTCTAAAATCCATAATCCGCTTCCAAGTGCAGACTGTCTTAGTACGGCAGGTGCCCTTTCTCTCATTGGAGCAGAGGTGGAATTAAACCTTACTACCGAAGGCGAGCCGGGAAGTGACTGGTTCGTACAGGGGGCAGGTAAAAACATTCATTTGCCGGATGATGTGGTGAATGTAGGAAACTCTGGTTCACTCCTGTATTTTTTATCACCAATAGCTTCAACTTTTGAAGGCTGGTCTATTTTTACCGGAGATGAGAGCATTAGGAAACGGCCTGTAGCTCATGTTGCCGACGTTTTATGTCAGATGGGTGCAAATGCGTTTACCGCAATTCCTGGAAGCAAGAATTGTCCCCTTATAATCCAGGGACCTGTAAAATCGGGATGTACGGTGAACACTGATGGAACTGCCTCAAGTCAGTATATTTCCGGTTTGATGATGGCGGCCTTGAGGATGGACAGGCCCCTTGAAATCAACTTGAGCGACCCAAAGGAAACACCGTATCTTGTGATGACCCAAAAGTGGCTTGAAAAAATCGGGGCAAAAGTGGAGATGTCATCAGACTTCAAGCACATTAAGGTACAGGCTCCTTCAAAAATTGAATCATTTGAATGTACGGTTCCAAGTGACTGGGAGGCCGTTGCATTTCCCCTTGTTGCGGCCCTGATCTCTGGAGGCAATGTCTGCATAGAGAATATCGACGGCAGCGGTACTCAGGGGGATGATGCCATAGTTGATGTCCTAAAATCTATTGGCGCAGACATAAACTGGGATAAAGGAAAAAATCAGATTACCGTGACTGGTAAAAATCGTTTGACTACGGAAAGGCTTGAAGGAGGGGTTCTTCATGTAAATCTTTCTGGTTATCCGGATGCCATATGTGCGCTTGCAGTTGCCGCATGCTTTACAGAAGGAACTGTAAGCATTGAAGACATCGCCGTGTGCAGGAGAAAGGAAACCGACCGCATAAAGGTTTTGAAATGTGAGCTTGAAAAACTTGGTGCCGTTGTGGAGGAGGGGGAAGACTTCATGGTGATTCACGGCCATTCTCCTTATCTTGCTGATGGAAAGGATAATCCTGATTTTGTACTTCATGGTGGTGAGGTGGAAAGCTATAATGATCATCGTGTTGCAATGAGCCTTGCATGTCTTGGACTTGGTCTTCCAAAGGGAATGACTGTAATAGTAAAAAATGCCGAATGTTGTGCCGTAAGCTTTCCCCGCTTTTTTGAGGTGATGAATTCAATCGGTGCTGATTTTACAAAAAGCAAAGAGGTTTTTTAGTCTATGAATAAAAATGAACTTGCCGGAATGATTGACCAGACATTGTTGTCTCAGACTGCCACTGAAAAACAGATAAAGGATTTCTGCATTACGGCAGAACAATATGGTTTTGCCTCTGTATGCGTGAACCCGGTTCATGTAAAGACCGCATATTCAATTTTATCAGAGACAAAAACAAAAGTTTGCACGGTAATTGATTTTCCTTTTGGTGCTGGTGGAATAGAGTCAAAAAAAGAACAGTCAAGGATTACTGTAAATGACGGTGCTCGAGAACTTGATTTTGTGATAGACATGTCACTTGTAAAGGCACATAAATGGACGGAACTGGAAAAAGAACTTGCAGATTTACAAAATTATGTCAACGGGCTTTCCAAATCAATCAACGGAGAAAAAATCATTACCAAGTTGATTCTTGAAACATGCCTGCTTGATGATGAGGAAATAGTTCAAAGTTCCCTTTGTGCAAAAAAAGCAGAATTTGATTTTGTAAAGACTTCTACTGGATTTGCAATTGTAAAAGGGGAGGGAGGTGTCCTTCTTCCAAATGGAGCCACAGCTCATGCCGTAAGTCTTATGAGGAAAACTGTTGGTCCTGATATGGGGGTAAAGGCAAGCGGAGGAATACATTCAACAAAAGAAGCTCTTGAATTGATTGAATGCGGTGCAAGCCGAATAGGCGCTTCTGCCGGTGTTCAGATAGTAGACGGACTGTAATTTAATTTGAACTGTCTTTAAGGCACCAAAGCATCTGGTTGTCTTTCATAATGTAGCTTACAAGGCCTCTGTCTGCCATACTTGAAAGGTATGAGCGGAATGTGGTTCCAATCAATACGAACTGGCTTAGCTTTAGGTTTAGTCCCGCAAAGTCTGCTGCTTTCTTTAATATGGCTTCGTGTGTGGCAGGTCCTTGCTTTAATATGTTCAGCAAAAGGCATTCCGTTTCAAATGTTACTAGAGAATTCAATTCGGTTATGGCATGGATTCTTTTTTTATCGCACAGCTCACCATGACTTGGAACGTAGAAGTCTGCATCCTGCGCCTCGATTTTCTCTATTGATTTCCTGAACATCAGAGGATCAAGCATGTAAGGAATCCAGTATTTTTTCAGCATCTGGCTTCCAAAACATGAGTCACCAAGAAAAAAAACGGATTTCCCGTCAGTTTTATCGGAGACAAGGTACCCCATCTGTCCAAAATAATGTCCCGGAAGTGAAATGCATTTAACCGATATGTTGCTGCTGATTTGAATTGTTTCTTCACTTAAGGTTTTCTGTACTGTATTGGAATATTCAGGTACAAAGCCTTGTGCCCTCAGGTCATCAAAGCATATTGCGCCCCAGTAGATGACGCTCATAAAATCTGGGTTGGACAGTATGTCAGCTTCTTTTTTGCTTGTCCAGGTTTCAGCACCTGTGCTTTGTGTTATGTAATGGTTTCCGCCCGAATGATCCTGGTGTGAATGCGTGTTGAGTATCGCCTTTATTTTTTTTTCAGGAAAAAGTTCTCTGCATGAGTCAACAATGTCTTTGCCGTCCTGTTCGGAATCACCGGAATCGATTATATAAACGCCGTCATCTGCATTAATCAAGCCAACATTAGTCCTGTGAGAGAAATAGCCTATGTGTTCAGATAGTTTAGAAAAAGAGCTCGGACTTATACCCATGGTTTCCCTGCTGGCCATACGGGCAGTTTTTCATGCTGCCCGCATTGTCTCTTGATTAAAGTTTTGCCGGAACAATTGAAACAACTGTAAGGTTGTAGCTGTTTGCGTTGATGTTGAATGTGCGGTTTTCACCAACAGCAGCATCAAGCAAATGCTCGCCAAGCGGAGACAGGTAAGAAATGATTCCCTGGTTTGGATCTGATTCCCAAGGTCCAAGGATTGTATATGTTACGTCCTTGTTTGCAATGTTGTCTCTGAAGGTTACTGTTGTGCCAAAAGAAACGGCATGTGTGTCCACTGTTGCAGGATCAAAGGTGATGGCCTGTGACAGGTCATTCTTAAGGCGGTTAAGCTCATCGTTTGCAAGGCGCTGTGCTTTCTTTGCCTCATCATATTCTGCGTTTTCGCTCAAGTCGCCTTTTTCTCTAGCCTCGCTGACTTCCCTTGCAATCTGTGGCAGGGTTTCCTTTTCAAGTTTTTCAGCCTGAGCTTTCTTTGCATCGAGCATCTTGGCTGTAACCATAAGACCCTTTTGAACTTCCTGCTTGATTTCTGCTTCCTGGAACTTGAAGTCAGGATACTTGTTGTGGATTTCCCTCTTGAGGTCATTTTTGTGTGACTGGTCAATTCCAAGGTTATCGTTTACAAGCGTGTACATTCTTGTGATTGTCTCTTCATCCTTGTCGATGATGTAGTCAAGCACATTGTTCTTTGTCTCCTTGTCTGATTTTTCCTCAAACAAAAGTGTGTTCGCCTGCTTTATGGTCTTCTTGTTGTCGGTAGTGTGAACGTGGTTTTCAACTTCGCGGTTGCAGAGCGAGATGATGTTGATCAGTGTTACAAGCTGCTTTTCATATGGAATGTCTGCATTCTTGAACCATTCTGCATCACGGTAGTCTGCAAAGAAGTAAATGGCGGCATCACGGTTGTTCCTGTACTCGTTAAAGCTCTTCTGAACAAGTTTTTCCAGCATGTCCTGTTTTCCGTCTTTAATGAGCGTATCAAGGATTTCTTTTTTAAGTGCAGTCGGGAACAGGCGTACATACTGTTCCTGCCAGTTCGGTACATTTTCCTTGATGTATCTGAGGTAAAGTTCCTTCAACTGCTTGTTCTTAATCTTTGTATACATCTCACGAGGATCCTCAATGTCCTCATAGAATTCTGCAAAAGTGAATTTGGCGGGGCATGAGTAATCCTTGAATCTTGGCTGCTCTGAGATATAGCGTGTTACAAGATATGATGAAACAACCTGGTCGTCGTCCGTGTTGATTGTCTTCAAGAAGCTGCAGAAGTAGTTGAACATTTCTGCAAAAATCTCGTCGTTAGAATCAACCTCATCGTTAGCCGTATATCTTAAGAGGATGTCAATGCGAGGATAGAACTGCTTTTCTGCCTTGAACTCATTGCTGAGCCTTTCTTCCGGAGTAAGCTCGTGGTCACGAACCATGTACTGGTTGATGTTTGTTGGTGTGACTGCGAATGTGTAATCCGTCTCAAGGATGTTCTGTGCCTTTGAATGCCAGCTAGTCCATTCACCAGGGGTGAGGATTGCCGGTACAAGTTCCTGCTTGATTTTCTTTTCGTCACAGGCATTGTCAAAACTCTTGATGATGGTCTTGAGTGTTCCCGTTACGTCTGCCTTTACGCGCTGATTAAGGTCTTCCCTTGTATGTGTGGCCTTGATTACCCAGATGTGGTTCTTTGGAAGCGGCTGAAGGGCTGTTACCGCCATCTTAAGGCTGATGTCCTTTTTGCCTGTCTTTTTACCAAAGTTGATCTTGAGTATGTCACCCTGAACGCTGTCGATTTTTCCAACACCCCAGGTCCTGTGATATACGAAGTTTCCTGCATCAAATGCAATGTGCTTTTCGAAATCGTTGATGGCCTCGAATACGTTGCGGAATGACTGGTTCAAGTTTGATGACTTGATGTAATCCTCAAGGTGGCTGCGGTCTGCGTATTTCTCACGGTAGCATTCGACAAGCTCTTTTCTTGCCCATGCGTCCTTGCTGTCAATCTCAAGGATGAGCTTGAGTATTTTTATGGCTGTGTTCCAGTCGCTTGAATTCCTGTAATGCTGATAAAGTTCCTGCATCAGGACAATTGACTTGTCTTCGCTGATTGTTTTTGCAATCTTTTTCTGTGTGGAGAAGAAGAAGTCGTTCTCACGTGCAAGGTTGTCAGAACAAAGTGTAATGAGCTTTGACCATATTTCCTTTACCGCTGCGAAATTTTTTGCGGATATAAACCTGAGTATTGCTTTTTTGTAGAAGCTGATGGCTGCGTTCTCGTTCTGCTGAGCCTCATAGCGTTCTGCAAGCACCTTTGCAATGTCCGCTTCCTCAAAGTCATTCTTTACGATTTTCTCGTACAGTTCCCAAACCTTGTCGTCATTGTTATTCTTGTAATATTCGGCAAGCTTTCTTAATGCAAAGAGGTTCTGGGGATCTTCGTCCAGAATGGAGTTGCACAGGAGCTCAATCAACTGTTCCTTGTGATTCTTCTCAAAGATGTCAACAAGAGTAACCAGGGAGCTGTTGTCCAGAGAGCCTGATTTGAGGGCAATCATACCAGAAAGATAGAGGGCGACAATGCTGTTCTTTGTATTTACCAGCTGCTCGTCACAGATGTCCTTTATCTGCTTTTCCCAGTTTTCTTTATGGGTACGCTCAAGAATCTGAGACAACTCCGTCAGGTTGTTCTTGGTAAAACCGCTAATTCCAACACGAGTCCATGTTTCCTCTTTCAGCATCTCCCGCACTGAATTCTCAAGTTCTTCAGACATAAAAAACTCCTATGATTTATGGCAGTCTCCACTGTTTCTGCCTTATTATTATTTTATACGCTAAAAAATCTTAGCGTCCTTTTTGCTCGTTAAAACTAAAATACTCTTTGTAGATAGCCGGATCCAAAAGCTTGATTTTTAAGAGAAGCTCATTGATCTTGTTTATGCTTTCTTTTGAAAGTAAATAGTAATCCAACAGCCAGAGATAAAGATTCAATAACCTTGGAACTATAAGCTCACTGTCGTTGGAAGGGTCCTTATACTCGCTTTCCTTTGCATAAATGTCCTGTTTAAGCCTTCCGATTTCCTGGGAACGGAGCGGCCTTTTTATGTTGAACACACCCATAAGAATGCCGTATGCCCCGATCCATTCATGTAGAGGCCTGCCTGTATATCCCTGCTGCTGAACACGGTCGATAAGACCTCTGATCAGGGGTGAATCAAGATTATCAAGCTCTATGCTTTCTGAATCCTGAAAAAAAGCCTCCCTGAACAGTATCTTTGCCAGTTTTGTCTCTCCGCATAAATCGTAGCAGTCTGCCCTCTCAGCAAGTATTACGGCCTGTCCCGGAAATTCTGAATTAGCCTTGTTCAACAGCTCAAGCGCTTCCTCATAGTCTCCGAGCCGTTTTTTACAAAGACCAGTCTTCCTGCACAGTTCCGCCCTCATTTTAGGGTCGTTCTCATCATCTGCCTCAAGGAATTTGTCCAGTGCTTTTGTATAGATTCCCTTCTTGAAGGCATACAGAGTAAGCTCGCTGGGATTTAAGAACTGTTTTATAAGCACAATGAAACGGTTCCACTGGCTTATAAGGAGTTCTCCCTGCTCGATTGCAGTCAATTTTTCCATGTTTTCTAAATTTTCAATCCAAAAAGCACAAAAACTGATTGCAGTACTAAGATCCTCGTTGTCAAGATCAGCGGGAAGAGCGTCTTCTAAAACTATTTTTGCCTGTACACAATCTCCCTGCTCGATAAGGGCCTGGGCTTTTGCTAACGCCTGTACTGACTGAGAATCCATGATAAATATTATAGAAAAAATGCAAGAATTAGTCAATGAGTCTTTTTTTTAAAAACGGGCATATTTTATAATGATTTTACAGAGATTTGTCAACTACCTGAGGCAATTCATGAATTTGTGAATTTTTATTTAAAAATTTATTTAAAAAATTGTTTAAAATGCAATATCCGGTGCCATATAAATATCAGGGACAAAAAAAGAGTTGAATTATAAAAAACGATGGGTTATACTTTGTTAAAACTATTATTTCAAATTATCCAAGGAGGATTCATAGATGAGGGCAGCTGATATCATTGTCAAGAAAAGAGGCAGCACGTCAACCTTGCCGCAGGAGCTCAGCAGGGAAGAGATAGCTTTTATGGTGAACGGCTATACCGACGGTTCGATTCCGGATTATCAGATGTCTGCATTTATGATGGCGGTCTATTTCAACGGCATGACTTTTCAGGAAACGTCATATCTTACTGACTGCATGCTTCATTCCGGGGATGTGATTGACCTTTATTCTTTTGGGATTGACGGTCTTACAGGACCATTTGTTGACAAGCATTCCACCGGAGGCGTAGGTGATAAGATAAGCCTGCCCCTTGCTCCGATTGTTGCCGCATGCGGACTTCAGGTTCCAATGATGAGCGGACGTGGACTGGGACATACCGGCGGTACCCTGGACAAGCTTGAATCCCTTTCCGGTTATGATGTTCATCTTGATCCTGCCACATTTGCAGAACATATTTCAAAAAATGGATATGCCATGATGGGGCAGACAGAGCATATTGCTCCGGCAGACAGGAAAATGTATGCCCTGCGCGATGTAACGGGAACTGTGGAAAGCATTCCCCTTATCACAGCCTCTATTTTGTCCAAGAAAGTTGCGGAAGGTTCAGATGCCCTTGTGTTTGACGTCAAGTTCGGCAAAGGTGCGTTCATGAAAAACGAGGAGGAGGCGGAAAAGCTTGCCCTTTCTCTTGTAAGGACTTCCCAGGAGCTTGGCAAAAAAGCAGTTGCGCTTCTTACGAATATGGAGAGTCCTCTGGGAAACAAAACCGGAAATTATCTTGAGGTTGAGGAAACCGTTGAATGCCTTCAGGGAAATGGACCTGATGATGTAATGGAGCTCACCTATGCCCTTGGAAGCCGTATGCTTGTTCTTGGAGGAAAAGCCTCTTCTGTTGAGGAAGGCATGTCCCTTTGTAAGAATGCGGTTGACTCAGGAAAGGCACTTGAGGTATTTCTTGAGAACGTAAGGGAGCAGGGTGCTGATCCTGATTCCCTCATGGCAAATCTGGGAAAAAGACGTTCAGAATATCATGCTGAATTCAAGGTGGAAAAAGACGGCTATGTCCTGATTGACGCATATAAAATCGGCATCTCATGTATTCATCTTGGAGTTGGACGGAACAAAACTTCCGATGCGGTTGATCCTGATTCAGGAATCATATTTGCAAAAAAGCAGGGAGACTTTGTCAAAAAGGGAGAGGTAATAATGGATGTGTATGCCAGGGATAAAAAATCTCTGGACGCAGGAATGGCTGCCATTTCTGATGCCGTTGCATATTCAGATGAAAAGCTCCAGGAGAAAAAATTAATTTTGAAGGAAATAAAATAGTGTCCGAGTGGGTGAAAAAAGAGATTTCAAAAAGTGAAGTTTCAGAGCTTAGCAAACGTTTTGACATTAATCCTCTTGTCGCAAGCATTTTCGTGCGCCGTGGAATAAAAAGCGGCCGGGACATGCTTTATTATCTGGAGGATGATTTGCGTTTCCAGCATAATCCTTTTTTGTTCAATTCTATGGAGGATGCAGTTGACCGGATTCTTCAGGCAGTTGAGGAAAAGGAAAAGATCCTGATTTTCGGCGACCGTGATGTTGACGGTGTTACAGCCACGACTGTTCTTTATGAGGGGCTTGAGTCACTTGGGGCAGATGTAAGGTACAGGCTTCCCCTTGGTGATGACGGATATGGTCTTTCCATGAATGCAGTTGATGATTTTGCAAAAGAGTACGGTTCCCTCATCATAACAGTTGACTGCGGAATAAGCAATGTTCAGGAGATAGCACATGCCGCGGAACTTGGTATGGACGTCATTGTACTTGACCACCACAATCCGCCTGCAGAGCTTCCTTCTCCTGCAATAATTGTCGATGCAAAGCTTCCTGATTCCGGATATCCATTTGTTGACATCTCTGGCTGTGCCGTGGCATATAAGACTGTAAGCGCCCTGAGGTTCAGCAGTACAAAATGGTACAAGATGGAATTATGCCTTTTGAATGCACGTGAGGCAGATGGCGAGACTGTAATTGAATGCATCAAGGTGAGGAATCTTGTTCCCGTGAGCCGTCTGGATGAAGTCGTGGTTCCCGGAGAAAGAGGAATAATGGACACAAGGTTGCCCTCGTACCTGCAGGGACAGATGATTCTTGTCTGGGATGAAAAAAACGTCACCTCGATTCTTGAAAAAACATTCGGAAGTTCAGCCCAGTTCAACTGCATGGACATAAGGCCGGAGCTTGCCCAGTTGATTCCAGGTGTTGCAAACCTTCCCCTTTCGTCCCTGAAAAAGAGGTCAAAGCTTGCAAAGTACGGAGACCATGAGGCCACAGAAATCGGAGGCCTTTATAATATTTTTGTAAGTTATGTCAGCCAAAGTCAAAAGCGTGATAATCCTGAGATAGTTTCCCTTGAGGAAAAAGACCTTCAGCTTGTTGCACTCGCGGCCCTTGCGGACATCATGCCGATGAAAAACGAAAACCGCATCTTCGTGTCCAAGGCTCTTGAATCAATCAATTCAGGAAAAATAAGGCCAGGACTTCTTGAGCTTATGGCGGATGTGAATCTGCTTGGTAAAAGGGTTAATTCAACTGACTTAAGCTGGGTGTTGATTTCAAATCTGAATGCGGCGGGACGGCTGGGACAACCGACACTTGCGGCTGAGCTGTTTTTGAGCAGGGACCAGAAGCAGAGGGAAGAGGTTGCACGTAAGATAGTCGAGCTTAACATGCAGAGAAAACAGCTTTCTGCGGATGCAATGGATTATGGAGTCATTCAGGCAAAGAACTCAATATCAAATCATGACGGAAAACTTTGTGTCGTTATTGATGAAAGAATTAACCGCGGTGTAACAGGTATCCTTGCTGGTCGTCTTGAGACATCATATCATGTTCCTGCAATAGTCGTTACTTTTGTGGATGATGTTGCAGTAGGCTCAATGCGTTCTTGCCGTGGTTTCTCTGCTACTGCTTTCCTGGACCGTATGGAGGATCTGTTCTTGAATCATGGCGGACACGATGCGGCGGCGGGCTTCAGTTTTAAGAGGGAAATGCTTCCTGATTTCGAGGCAAGGCTTAAGCAGCTTTCACCGGACATTCAGCTGGAGAACTCAAGGGACGGAATCTTTGATGTTGATGCAGAGATACCGTTGCAGTTCCTGACACCCGATCTTCTTAGCGTTGAGGATCTTTTTGAGCCGTTTGGAGAAAAGAACGAGCAGCTTCTGTTCATGTCCCGTAATCTGCCTGCTGTTGACGCGATGATAATGGGCAAGGGGGAAAAGCAGCATCTTAAAGTTATGGTTGATACAGGTAAGCATAAGTGGCCCTGTCTTTTCTGGAATGAGGGCGAGAGGTTGCATCGGGATTTTGAGGTTGGAGATGACATAGACATTCTTTTTCATGTGGAGAGGAATGTCTATAACGGAATGGAAACAGCCCAGCTGGTGTTGACGGATATAAGGAAATCAAAATGAGGTCATTATGATGTATTTGACACGTTCAATCAAAAAGATTGTGTTTTTACTTGCGTTTGTTTTTTCGGCATTTACTTTTTTTGCAGAGGAGATGACTCTTTATAACCAGGATTACCGGATGCGCATTCAATACAATGACATCGCCTACAGTGGAGATGCAGTATTCATGCGTCTGGAGATAAGTCCTGCCTCTGTTGCCCTGAAAAAGGATTTAAAGCCCAAGGCTAAGCTTACACTTTTTATTGACGGGAAATCTTCCAGAAAATCAGATTTTTATCAGATCCCCACAACAAACAAAGATCTTCCTTCAAGTTCCATAACCATGCTTACCGGCATTCCCCTTTCCACATGGTGGACGAATGAGTCTTCATACTATCTTGAGCTTTCATATTCAGTTGACGGAAAGAACAGCGACGTTCAAAAGCTTCCCTTTGTCCTGATGAACAAAACATTTGTGTCAGAGACAATTGAGCTTGATGACAGGAACACCAGCATTAAGACGGACAACTCAAAGCAGCGCATGGATCAGATCCAAAACCTGAATGAGATTCTTGCAACGATAAACGAAGATGCCGTATATCAGACGGAAAAATACATAAAGCCTGTAAACTCAACTTACCGTACTTCATTCTTTGGAGACCGCCGCATTTATGCCTATTCAAGCGGTGGCTCATCAACGTCCCTTCATTACGGAATTGATTTCCGTTCTCCTGAGGGAAATGATGTCTTTGCATGTGCAAAAGGAAGGGTGGCTCTTGCGGGATGGCGCAATTCAACCGGATGGAGCATAGTAATAGAGCATCTCCCAGGACTTTACAGCCTTTACTATCATTTGAGCGAGATGCTTGTGAAACCCGGTGACATTGTGGAGGAAGGTTCGCTGATTGCAAAAAGCGGTTCAACTGGACTTGCAACAGGTCCACACCTGCATTGGGAAATCAGGCTTAATATGGAAGCCGTGAGCCCTGATTTTTTTACTGTTGATTTTGCCTTTGAGGATGATGAGTGACTAGAGGATTAAGGCTCCGCTTTCCAGGGTCTTGAGCTTGCATCCGGCAGCCTGTTCTGCGAGTATGTAGACAAGGCGCTTGATGTCGTATGCGTCATCGGCAGAGATCGTCATTGCCCTGACTTTCCCCGGTGACAGCATGTTGATGGCCATAAGGTATTCAGCTGCGTTTTTGGAGAGGGGAAGTGCCTGGTTCATGTTCTCCTTTGACTGAAGGTATGATGCAAGACAGTCTGTGCAAAGGAAACCGTTCATGCTTGGAAAATAATGGACTGGATTGATTTCCTCTTCATTCCCTTCCGAGAAAACAGGTGATGAGCAGGAAACACAATATGATATGTCCGGCTGAACCCCAAGAAGTTTAAGGTAACGCCATAGAAAACGTAATGTTCCGAGTCTTGCACCCTTTTCATCGCATGCATCTATTCCATTCAGGAAGGCACTCAACAGCGTAAATGTGTTCCTGTAGTCTCCGGCCGCTTTTGTCTTTATGATCAGTTCTGCCCCAAGATTTGCAGCCCATACCTTATATATGTCGGTGCTGAAGGTCTGGTGGTAGTTTGCAACGTCAAAGTCGGATATTTTCCTCAGGTTCCTTTGGCTGTCATCGTAATAATACAGTTTTCCGATGTTGAATTTCTGAACAAGTGATCGCAGTTTGCTTTTGGGGCCTCCGTAAACAGTGGCATAAAAAATTCCAGAATCAGGAGAAATCAGGGTTGCCGTCCAGTTGTTTTCCCCCTGTCTTGAAAGATTGAGTATTATTGCGTCGGTAGTTTTGTTCCTTTCACCCATATGTCATCATTTTAGCGATTAGGATACATACAATCAATATGGGGACATCGCATAAAAAAGAAGCGGCAGGAATCGTGATGCAGGATAATATTCCGTTATTTTCCTGTCTTTTTGAATTTATAACAACAATTATATGGCAATATTTTTAAACATGGTTTATTCTTTTGATTATGAGCAAAATACTTGTAGTAGAAGACGTGCCCGAGATGGCACAACTGGTAACCATGTATATGGAAAAAGCAGGCTTTACGTGTTCCGCATGTGAGACTGCCGAGATGGCGCTGGAAGAACTTCAGAAAGGTTATGCGCCGGATCTTGTTCTTTTGGACTTGAACCTGCCCGGTATGAGTGGTCTTGATTTCCTTAAGAAGTTTCGTGCCGAGTACAAGGCTACGATTCCCGTGATAATTGTCTCTGCGCGTGATGCTGATGAGGACATCATATCCGGTTTGGGTTATGGTGCAGATGAGTTTGTTACAAAACCTTTTAGCCCCAGGGTTCTTGTGGCCAGGGTACAGGCAAAGCTGAACCGTCTTTCTGCAACTGAGGCTTCCGTAGAGGAGACAATCACATTCGGTGACTTTACCCTTTACTGCAACAGCTGCGTGCTTAAAAAAGGCTCGGAGAAGATACCCCTTTCCACCAAGGAGTATGAGGTTCTTGAATTCCTTGTAAGAAGCGCGGGCCAGTCGCTTACACCGGAGGTCATATACAATCATGTATGGAAAAGCCAGTACGGTGACATAACTGCGGTTGCGGTTTACATCCAGAGGCTCAGGAAAAAAATCGAGGATGATCCGTCCCATCCAAAGTTCATAACGACGCTATTTGGAATGGGCTATAAGTTTGAAAAATAACCCGGCATAAAACAAAAGGAGGTTTTTCCACCAGCCATGAAGATACGGACACAGCTTAACATTCTGATTCTAGGCATAATTCTCATTCCTCTTGTATCGATTATAGCGCTGCCTGTTTATCACTATGCAACGTCCAGTGAAAGGAGGCTCTTAAAGGGGTACAAAGAAATCAGGCGCATGGAAGAATACGACTTGAGTGAGGATGACTGGGAGATGATCCGAAATGAGATAAAGAACATTCCTCCCTCAGTCCAGATTGCAATCTATTATGACTACAGCATATTGATTTCAAACATACCGGAACTCAAGGCGGGCACTCATGTCGCTCCCGGTGAGATATGGAGCCTGATCATAACTACCAATTCAGAATATGACTACCAGATGCAGTCTCCCAGGCCTGAAAGAAGGTCTTTTTTCGATGCCTTTGAGCCGGAACTGATTGTCATAAGCCGCTCAAGGGTAAAGGGGAACCACAACAAAAAGCTGGACCGATTTATTTTCCCGATTTTTATAGGAATCCTTGTCTTTGAGGTATTCTGCATCACCCTCATAATCAGGCTGTCAAGGACAATATCATCATCCATAACGCTACTGCAGCAGAATACCCAGAAAATCGCGGACGGAGCCCTTGATACAAGGTTGGAGCAGCCCAGGCACAGAGGAAAGAGCAATGAGATCACTTCCCTTACAGAAAGCCTTGAGCGCATGAGGATTTCGTTAAAGGATGATCAGGAAAGACGCAATAAATTCATAATGGGAATAAGCCATGACTTAAGGACACCCGTTGCACTGATAAAAGGTTATTCGGAAGCAATCACGGACGGTGTTGTCAACGACATGGACGAGATAAAAAAATCACTCGGCATAGTGGAAACAAAGGCCGATCAGCTTGAATTCATGATAAACGACCTTATCAATTATGTTAAGCTGAATAATGCCGACTGGCTGCAGACACTTGAACCAATTTCCCTTAAGCCTCTGCTGGAAAATTTTGCCTCCTCCTCAAAATCTACGGCAGAGGTTTATAAGCGGAATATAGTCATAGAGATTGACGTGGACGAAAACCTGATGGTTCCGATGGACAGGAATCTTGTAAACCGCGTTCTTGAAAACCTGTTCAGCAACGCCCTGCGTTATACAAAGGACGGTGATACAATAAGTATAAGCTGCATGCAGGAGAAGGACTCTGTAAAGGTTTGCGTCTGCGATACGGGAATCGGTATGGCGGAAAAGGACTTGCAGAGGATATTTGACCTCTTTTACCGTGCAAGCAATTCAAGAAGGGAGCAGGGAATGGGAATAGGCCTTTCTGTTGTAAAGACTGTCATCGATGCCCACGGCTGGAAAATTGATGTAGAATCTGAATTGGGAAAAGGTTCCTCGTTCATCATCACCATCCCGCTGGAAAACAGGTTATAGGATGGATTTGTTTGCGGCTGTAAAATCGCTGATTATGTTTTCTACTGCATTCAAGTCGTCTGCATGAACTTCTGTCCCTGAGATACCGTTCATGTATGTGTACTGCTTTTTAGCATAGCGGTGGCTGTTGTGCTGGATTCTCTGGATCAAGGCATCTTCATCCTGGCTTTGTCCGTCAAAAAATTCCCTGTAGCCTATGGCCTTCATTCCGGGGCTGTCTTTTCCGTATCCCATCTGCTTTAGCTTTTCAACCTCATTCCTGAGGCCTTTCCTGAACATGGAGAGGACTCTCTGGTCTATGCGCTCGTACAATTCCTTGCGGTCACGTTGCAGTATTATCGTGCAGAATGAATATTCTGAGCGCTTTTCAACAGGTATCATGTATGAGCTGAGTGTTTTTCCGCTGCTGTAGTATACTTCCAGGGCACGGCATATCCTGTAGCCGTCATGCAGGTCAATTTTTTTTGCATATTCAGGGTCAATCTGCTTTAGCTCGTGGTATAGGGCGGCATTCCCCTCTGAGCTTAACCTTTGCTTTATTTTATCCCTCATGACAGGGTCGCTGATGGGGGTGGGTGGAAGTCCCAGTAAAAAGGCCCTTATGTAAAAGCCTGTTCCTCCTACGATTACCGGGAGCTTTCCGCGTTCATGGATTTTCCTGCAGATTCTGTCCGCTTCTTCTAAAAATTCTCCCGCACCAAACTGTTTGTCCGGTTCAACCACATCAACCAGATGATGGGGTAGGGAAGCCATTTCCTCCTGTGTGGGCTTGGCGGTTCCTATGTCCATGTATTTGTATACGGCCTGGCTGTCTGCGCTGATGATTTCTCCGGCACCTTTAAAACGAGAAAGACTGCCTTCTCCAAAAATTCTCTGGACCAAAGCAGTCTTTCCGCTAGCTGTCGGGGCAAAAATGACTATAGCCGGTATTTGCCCTTTTTTATCCATGTTTATTGCTCTGTTTTCTGTTCAATTCTGTACTGAACTTCGTTTGTGAAAAGCTGACGGGCTGCAAGGCTTACAACCTTGTCATCGTTTTCTTCGATAAGGGGGTCTTTTACCATTGCAAGCTGATAGGCACGACGGCTGGCCGCAACAGTTATTTCATAAATACTGCCCTTAAATTTTACAAGATTCTCAAGTGGAAAAATCATTGACATTACCTCTAATACTAAAAGAGTAGCTTATTATAACTGATTTTGAGAATATTGTCTAGTCTGGTGGAATTTCTGGGGACATCTTGAATCTGTGCCGTAATAGTCAAAATATGGAAAAATTGTATCTCAAGTTGGAAAATTAAAATTCCGATAAACAAGAAGAGGAAAAAATGTACGGAAAAACGTTGAAAGATACTTGACGACTTTTTCAATAGCGTACATTATATAGAGATATGATAGAAGTAACCAGATTGAATGGTAAAAAGTACTGGATAAATCCTCACCAGATCGAAAGTATGGAACAGAATCCTGATCTTACTTTGACCCTTCTCTCTGGGAAAAAAGTCGTGGTTACCGAGGCTCCGCAGGAAATAGTGGACAAGATTGTCGAGTATAGAAAGCGGATAGGCGGATTTAATCAGGAATTATAGCTTGAATTTCCAGACTTTTATGCTGTTGTCATATCATTGCCGTTCTGAGTAATGAAAAGGGAGGATTTTCTCTAAAATGGATTTTGCGTCATTAATAGGTTTCGTTGGCGGTCTTGCCATGATTATGCTGGGTGTGTTCAGTTCCGGTGGTTCTCTGGGAGATATTTTCGACATACCGTCTATTTTCGTAACGGTAGGAGGTTCGTATTTCTCTCTGTGGATTGTTGCTCCAATTGAACAGGCTATCGGTGTATGGAAAATCCTCGGAAGGTGTTTTAAGAAGTACGATTACGGTGAAGCACGTACTGTCCGTGAAATGGTAGCCCTTAGTGAAAAAGCCCGCCGTGAAGGTATTCTTGCCTTGGAAGACGGACTTGATGATCTTGATGATAAATTCCTTCGATCCGGCTTGCGCCTGATGGTCGACGGTCATGATGGAGCGGCCATCCGTTCAATCATGGAAAGTGAGATGGCTCAGGTTGAGTCACGCCACATGGAATGGATAAACGTTGTTACCCAGTGGGCAGGTTTCGCCCCAGGTTTTGGTATGATGGGTACCGTTATCGGTTTGATCGGTATGTTGAACAACTTGGAGGACAAGAGTTCGCTTGGTCCTAACATGGCTGTTGCTTTGGTTACGACCTTGTACGGTTCTTTCCTTGCAAACTGGTTGTTTGGTCCTATGTCTCAGAAACTTCAATGGCAGAATAACCGCGAGATGAACGCCAAGGAAATGATTCTGGAAGGAGTCCTTTCAATTCAGACTGGTGACAACCCGCGTATCTTGGCAACAAAGCTGCTCACGTATTTGAGCCCGAAAGACAAGAAAGTTGTTGAACCCGAAGTATTAAAAGACTAGTGCGCAAGAGGTAGACTATGGCAAGAAAGAAGAAAGAGCCTGGTAAGCCGTCAACCGCGTGGCAAGGAACTTATGGCGATATGATTACACTTATGTTGTGTTTCTTCGTCATGCTTTATGATCCTTCGGAGTCAGATGCAGTACAGATGGCGGCATTACAGGCTGCAATTACAAATACTCGTACTGGTGGTAATCAGTCACTGAATCCGGGCAAGCTTTCTGATTTGGGAAATACGGTAAGTGCATTGCCTTCTTCCGAAAGGGGAACGATGCTTGCAACTGCAAAGAAAAAGGCAGTTACAATATTCAGTCCGGATGTAAAGACAAACCGCATCACAGTTACAAGTGATGAAAGGGGACTTGTCATTTCTCTGCTGTCTGATACATTTTTTGAGCAGGGCAGCGCAGATTTGAACATTGAGGAGAACAGGGATACATTGCTGAATCTTGTCAGCTTTTTCTCTGATCCCGAAATCAGTAAATTCAGATATAGAATTGAAGGCCATACAGATGACAATCCGGTATCTGTAAACTCTTCATTCAAAAGCAACTGGGAGCTTTCTGCCGCAAGAGCCGCGGAAGTGCTTCATTATCTGAGTTCATTGGGTGTAAGTGAATCCAATTTTTCTATAGCGGGTTATGCAGACACAAGGCCGCAGTTTGACAACAGCACGCCGGAAGGTCAGGCATATAACCGCAGAGTTGATATAGTAATCTTGGATGAAGGGCATTTTTAAAAATATGCTATACTTTAAAATACGAAATGCCGATAAATAATTAAGAAGCATTTTTCTAATTTGGAGGAAATTATGGCAGACGATAACGCAGCAGACGATATTGGAGACTTGGAAGAAGGCGCAACCACCTCTAAGAAATCAGGTGGCCTGAAGGGTGCATTTCCCCAGCTGCTGAAATGGATTTTGATTGCTCTTGCGGCTGTCATCTTCATCGTTACGGTAGTTTGGTGTGCTGTATACTTTATAGGAAAAGGCGGCAAGAAGCAGACTGACAACGGTCCAATCGGACAGGTGTATACAACCAAGCGTGAAGTATACGACTGGTATACATCTCTTGATCAGATCCGCACAAACACTGACGAAGAGATTCCTTCCAGCGTAGTTGTTCAAGTTGCCTTGGGTTATAAGAAGGACGACAAGGCCGCTTCCACAGAAATCACAAACCGTCGTATCGAAATTACAGACTTCTTGAGACGTTTCTTCTCTGAGCAGACATCTATGGACTTGAAGCCACAGAACGAAGAAATCTTGAGACAGAATATTCGTGACCAGATTAATGATGAAATCCTGAGCGACACGAGTATCCGTGATGTCCGTTTTACAACATTGGACGTAGTACAGCAGTAAAAGACAGCTTAGGTGGGATAGGGAATGAATGAAGTTTTATCGCAGGATGAAATAGATCAGCTCCTGCAGGCAATCAGTTCTGGCGACAATGATTCCGATGATTTTAAGCCGGTATCGGACACCAGACGTATTAAAATTTACGACTTCCGAAGACCGGATAAATTCTCAAAGGAACAGATTCGTACTGTTTCCAACATGCATGAAACTTTTGCCCGTCTTACAACTACAAGCCTTTCAGCTCAGTTGCGGACATTGGTACACGTGCACGTTGCATCCGTAGATCAGCTTACATACGAAGAATTCATTCGTTCAATTCCAACTCCTACAACCCTGGCTGTAATCAATATGGATCCTTTAAAGGGTAACGCTGTTCTTGAGATTGCTCCTGAAATTACCTTTATAATGATTGACCGCTTGTTTGGTGGTTCCGGTGACACGGGTGGAAAAGTCAACCGCGACCTTACAGACATTGAGCAGTCAGTTATGGAAGGAATCATTGTCCGTATTCTTGCAAACATGCGTGAGGCTTGGACACAGGTAATCGACCTTAGGCCAAGATTGCAGCAGATTGAAACAAATCCGCAGTTCGCGCAGATTGTTCCGCCAAGTGAAATGGTCATCCTTGTAACATTGGAGATCAAGATTGGTGAAGAAGCGGGTATGATGAACATCTGTATCCCGTACATTACAATTGAACCTATCGTTTCAAAGCTTTCATCACAGTTCTGGTTCAGTTCCGTAAGAAGAAGTTCTACAACACAGTATCTTGGAACTTTGAAGGAAAAACTTTCTGACGTTGACATGGAGCTGATTGCAGAAGTCGGCAGCATGAACGTTCCGATTAAGGATGTCCTGAACCTGCACATTGGTGACGTAATCAGGTTTAACACGACCAAAATTACCGATCCGCTGGTACTTAGCGTTGGCAGCCAGAAAAAATTCTACTGTCAGCCAGGTGTCATAGGAAAGAAAAGAGCAGTACAGATTATCGAGAAGATAAAAGCAAGTGACGAAGATGAATTTGAAGAGTTAACAGCTGAAGGAGAAGAATCTTTATGAGTGAAGGATCAATATCACAGGAAGAAATCGATGCACTGTTGTCCGGTGTTGATATGGGAGGTCTGCCGTCCGCTGGGGCGTCTTCAGCTGGAGGTAGTTCATCAATAGATATCGCTACATTGCAGAAATTTGCAGACGGATTAAAGGACAAGCTTTCCGGCAATATTTCTACAATGACAGGAGCGGATGCCGCTGTAGATGCACCTGTTGTTGAGGTTGCAAACAGAGACCAGCTCCTGGCCAAGATTCCTGAAATGGTTGTTGCAGTTATGGCTGACTACACAACCGGCTTGAACGGAGATCACCTCTTCATTCTTTCTCAGGAATTCGCACAGAAAATTTCAAGTCTTGTTAACAAAGAGGAAAATTCTGAGCTTGATGACATGGCACTTTCTGTAGTTAGCGAGCTTGTTTCATCACACTCAGGCGCGGAAATAACAGATTTGAGTGCAGACGGTAAGATTCCGGGACTTGCAGCAAATCCTGCCGAAGCCATCAATCAGCCAAAAGCAATGGTTAGAATGCCACAGGGATCTTTTGCCCTGTTTACATATCCGCTTACAGTAGACGGAAGCCCATTTACATTATGGGAAGCCGTAAGCTCAAGCGTCGCAAATGGAATGGCAACTGCATTAGGTGGAGGTTCAGTTCCTCCAGCACCAGCTGCAGCACCTGTTAATCCGGCAGCTCCAATGGGACAACAGCCGGTTATGACTGGAATGCCGGGTATGGGCATGACAATGCAACAACCTGTTGGAGGTATGCAAAATATGGGTATGGCACAAAATCAGATGGGTATGCCACAGATGATGAATACACCGAATGTACAGTCTCTGCAATTTCCTAACTTACAGCAATACGGTGGAACCGCCGAACAGGGCAACATCGGCTTGATCATGGATGTCTTTATGGAGATGACCGTAGAACTTGGTCGCACCAAAAAGACTATCAAGGATATTCTGGGAATGGGCGAGGGTACAATCATCGAGCTTGATAAGCTTGCCGGTGAACCTGTGGATATTCTGGTTAACCATAAGCCAATTGCCAAGGGAGAAGTTGTGGTCATCGATGAAAACTTCGGTGTTCGTGTAACAGAAATCCTTCCGGCTATTGAACATGTTACAAATCAGATGTAATATATATTGAGTCATTGAATGATTCGGATTCGGATTGTTCAATGATTCAATCGGTTGCACGGAAACACTCGTTTTCGGGTTGCCGATGGTTGCCGTAATAATCTGCGGTTTATTCTGGTAAAAAGCGTCTTCGGAAAAGGGTGAATCCGTAGGCGCCATATTTAGTTTTAAATTGATTTCAGGGGTGGCGTCAATTTAAAAAGGGTGGGGGAAAATTGAAAAATTCAAAAAAATTTCTAGCAGTATTATGCGTTTTTTCATTTGTCTTTTGTGCCATGTCTTTTGCACAGGAGGCGGTGGATTCATCTTCTGATTCACAGACAACAGAACAGTCTCAGGTTTTAAGTCAAAATAAAATTGACGAATCCAAGTATTCTTTGGAAAATCCTGGTTCTACCGCCACGGAGGAAAACGGGAAAACCTCAAGTCCTCTTAAAACGGTATGGGTGTTCTTCAGGATGATTCTTGTACTTGCCATAGTTCTGGCAATTATCTGGATTATCTTTAAGCTGATGAAAAGGTCTGTTGATCCGGACAAATCCACAGATGAATTCTTGCGGAAAGTTTCTTCACTGACAATAAGCCCGGGAAAATCAATACAAATTGTTACATTGATAGACAAGGCATATCTTCTTGGTGTAAGCGACAATTCAGTTAACCTTATTACCGAGATTGATGACCCTGAGTTGATTCAGGCAATGAACCTCTATGCAGATAAGAATGCAAAGGTAGAAAGGCCAAAAAGCTTTGAGGATGTGCTTGAACTCTTCATGCCAAAAAAGAAAAAGAATGAAGTCAACAAATCAAAGAATGCTAATGCCTTTGAGGACGGAGCGGCAAGACAGATTTTGGACTCCCTTAAAAAACAGTCACAGCGTCTTGAGAGGTGAGGATAGACTATGAAAAAAGAACTTGAAAAATTTTTCAGTAAGAAACTTCCAAAAATTGTTTTCTTTGCCCTTATCGCGATTATATGTGCATTGCCGGTAGCATCTCAGTCTGCCGGTAATGAAAATTTTCCAAACGGGTCTCCTCAGGGTACGACAGAGATGAGCGAGCGCATAACAGGGGTTGATTTCCCCAACATCCAGTTCTCTGCCAGTGCTCCACAGGACGGTCATCAGGTTGCATTCAGCGTACAGCTTCTTCTTTTGCTGAGCCTTTTGACCCTTGCACCAAGCATCCTGATCCTTACGACATGTTTCCTTAGGTTCAGCATTGCATTGGATTTCATCAAGAGGGCTTTGTCACTTCAACAGGTACCGCCAACGGCAGTGCTTAACGGTATTGCCCTTTTCATGACTCTTTTCTGCATGTGGCCTACATTCAACCAGGTATATAAGACGGCGTTCAAGCCCCTTTCTAATAACGAGATTTCAATTGAGCAGGCATATGAGAACGCAGAGGGGCCGATAAGACTTTTCATGTACAATCAGATGGTTGATGATACCTCTTACATAACAACTTTCATGTCAATGGTTTCTGACACAAAGCCAAGGACTCTGGCAGATGTTCCGACTTATGTATTGATTCCGGCCTATATCCTGCATGAGCTTACAACAGCGTTTAAGATAGGTGTCATGTTATATATTCCGTTCCTGATAATAGACATGGTGGTGGCGAGCATACTTATGAGCATGGGTATGATGATGCTTCCGCCGGTTCAGATATCCATGCCGTTCAAGTTGATGCTGTTTGTCCTTGTTGACGGATGGGGACTTTTGACTACTCAGCTTTTCCGCGGTGTCGGATTGTAGCTGTCTGGGTTTTGGGAATAAATAGGGAGGATAGTGATGAGTATTGGTGATATTGCCGTTTTAATGCGTGACGGAATATGGCATGTTTTTCTTCTGTGTGCGCCGGTTCTTGGTGCTGCCATTATAATCGGTTTGATTGTTGCGATTTTTCAGGCCACAACCTCAATTCAGGAGCAGACGCTTACATTTTTACCTAAGCTGTTCATAATTCTTCTGATGCTTGCGCTTTTGGGAGGATGGCTGTTCTCGACCATGCAGACATTTACGATCAATCTTTTTGAATCAATCCCCAGAATGGGATAATGTGACGGCCTATGCTGAATTCGATGGTAGCTAATGCGCCTGTATTCCTTTTGGTTGCAGTCCGTTGCTTTGCGCTGATAATGACACTGCCTCTTTTTTCCACACGTTCAGTACCGCGTATTGCCAAAGTTACCCTTGCAGCATATCTTGCTTACCTGATTTTCCCTCAGATTTCACTTACAAATGGAATGTATGCTCCCTATGCCGATTTCATTACGCCTGAGGGAGCCTTTAACCTTGAGTATGTCCTGCTTCTTCTGGGGGAGGGCATCATAGGCATTATAATCGGATTCTTTATTTCCCTTATTTTTGCAGTATTCAGTACTGCAGGTCAGTTTTTTGCCTTTCAGATGGGTTTTGCCGCAAGTGAGGTATACGATTCGCTGAGTCAGGTAGAAAACCCTCTTATGGGCCAATTCCTTAATCTTATAGCGATGCTGATTTTCATGCAGAACCACTGGTTCCAGACTTTGTTCTCCGGTGGGCTTGCTTCAAGCTTTGATTCACTTAATGCATTTTCAATTGTCGTGCATAACAAGGATCTGGCAATCTTCATGGTCTCGGGCTTGACCTCCCTGTTCAGGGATGCCCTGATAATCGCTCTCCCGCTCATGGGAACGCTTTTCCTTATAAACGTAACAATGGGCATTCTTTCCAAGGCAGCTCCTCAGATGAACCTGCTTGCGGAAGGTTTCCCGATTTTGATTTTGACTGCATTTCTTGTTCTTGCGACGGTATTGCCGCAGTTCATTGATTTCTTTATCGAAAGCTTCAGGCAGGGATTCCGCGAGTTGGGAAGACTGTTCATGATTCTTGGTCCGGGAGGTTCATTATGAGTCAGGTAGACTTGAAATGGTTCGGTCCGGAAGATGAAGGCAAAACAGAGGAACCTACCGAGCACAGGCTGCGTGAGGCCCGTAAAAAAGGTCAAGTCGCAAAAAGTCAGGAGCTGAACGGTGCCCTTGTGTTTTTGATTGGCGTCCTTATTCTTTTCTTTCTTGCTCCATGGATTGAACAAAAGCTTGAGGAAGTGATGAGCTTCTTCTTTAACCACATAAATGATTCAAAGGTCGATAACGGCCAGTATGCATATATTTTCCTGCGCTATTTCCTGATGCTCTTTTTACCGTTTGGCCTTGTGGGGGCTGTTGTTGCGGTAATAGCAAACCTAGTTCAGAACAAGGGCTTTATTTTCTCAACAAAACCAATCGCCATGGATTTCAAGAAGGTTGCCCCAAAATTCGGTGAGTATTTCCGCAGGACTCTGTTCTCCTTTACTGGACTGTTCAACATAATAAAGTCAATTGTCAAGGTAATCGTAATCGCTATTGTGGCGATTATCATCATACGCTCGGACATGAACAAGCTTTTGTCGGCACTTTATGTGGGCACACCGATGCAGGCCCTTAAGCAGTTTGCAACCACAGCTGCTAAAATGCTTGTCATATGCGGTATTTTCCTGGTTCTTGTAGGCATAGCGGATTACTTTGTCCAAAGACGTGAATTCCGCCGGAAAAACAAGATGAGCAAGCAGGAAGTCAAGCAGGAAATGAAGGAGCTTGACGGAGACCCAGAGGTAAAGAGCCATCTGGATTCTGCCCAGAAAGAGATGCTCAGGCAGAACATACCCCGTGCGGTAAAAGAAGCTGACGTAGTCATCACTAACCCTACGCATTATGCTGTTGCCGTTCAGTGGAAACGGGAGGTTAATGAGGCTCCAGCCGTTACAGCCAAGGGAGAAGACCGTACGGCCCTGAACATGAAGGAGATTGCCCGGGAAAATGACGTTCCTATCGTGGAAAACAAGCCATTGGCCCGTGGGCTCTATACAGATGTTCAAATTGGTGCTATAATACCAGATGTATATTGGCGTGCCATAGCAACTGTTTATGGCCAGATTAACTACATGGAGAAAAAAAATCAGTAAAAACTGAAAATTTTGATTGATAATTTCATTAATATAGACTATCATTATAAGTGGGTGGGGACTCGCAATGCCAGAAAGGGAAAGGGTAGAAACAAAAAAAAGTAACGGAACGGGAATTATTTCCTTAATTCAGAGCAACTCAGTAGCAGTCGCGGTAGTAGTGACTGTTCTCATGATGTTCATTCCGCTTCCACAGATTATCATCGATATTGCCATGTCGCTTAACTTGGCGGTGGCTCTCATTACTTTGCTGACTGTTATTTACACAAGACGTGCGGCAGATTTTACATCGTTTCCGCGTGTTACTCTTCTTGTGACTTTATACGGTCTTGCAATCAACATCGCTTCAACAAGGCTTATTCTTACGCATCCTGTATCGGCAGGTGGCACCGCCAATCTTCCGGGTCAGTCATGGCTGGTTCAGGCTTTTGGTAATATAGTTACCGGTGGAAATATTGTCGTAGGTTTTATAGTCTTCGTAATATTGATTGTCGTTCAGGTTCTTGTCGTAACAAAAGGTGCTGACCGTGTTTCTGAGGTAAGCGCACGTTTTACATTGGATGCCATGAACAACAAGATGTTCGACATTCAGAACGAATTCAACGCAGGAACAATCTCTGAGGAAGAGGCTACAAGACGCAAGGAACAGATTCGCCGTGAAGTAGACTTTTACTCAGCAATGGATGGTGCCTCAAAATTCGTAAGCGGCAACGTAAAGGCAGGTATTTTTATCACCATAGTCAACCTTATCGGTGGCATCATTACGGGAATGGTTTTCGGAAATGTTACCATGGGAGAGGCCTTCTCCAGCTATGCAACACTCACAATCGGTGACGGCCTTATGTCTCAGCTTCCGGCCCTTATGCTTTCCTTTGGTACCGGTATTCTTGTTACAGGTTCTTCTGCAGACGAGCTTATCGGAGATCAGCTTAAGCGTAACTTTGCCGTCAGCGGAATGGTATATGTCATTGTCGGTATCGCACTGCTTGCAATGGGTGTGGCTTTCTTTGGCCCGGCAACATTTGTTTTGATTCCTGTTGGAATAATGTTTGTATATCTTGGATTCCGCATGCAGAAAATGCAAAAGGCCCAGCAGTTAAAGGCAGAGGCAGATGCAAAAGCGGAAAAAAGCAAAAAGCAGACTGGTTCAAGTCCTGACGAAGTGTCCCCAATCGTTGCCCTTGATCCACTTGCCCTTGACCTTGGATATGCCCTTGTTCCTCTTGTTGACAGGGAAAAAGGAGCGGAATTGCTTGAGCGTGTTACAAGAATACGCCGTGAGGAAGCCCTTGAGTTGGGCCTTGTGGTTCCGCCAATCCGAATCCGTGACAGCATGAGCATTGATCCGGAGGAATATTCATTTAAGATACGTGGCATAGAAGTCGGTAAAAGCCGTCTTAAGCTTGGCTATTACATGTGCCTTAATACAGGCAGCGTAAAGAAAGAGAACCTGATGTCCGGTGAAAAAACCTTTGATCCTGCTTTTGGAATGGAAGCAATATGGCTTCCAGAGTCAAAGAGGGCTGAGGCGGAAAGGGTAGGATACATGGTCATTGATCCGCCTACAATCATTGCAACTCACCTTACAGAAATCATCAGAAGTCATGCCGCCGATATCCTTAGCCGTCAGGAAGTTGCATCAATCATTAATAAAATCAAGGAGACCAATCCTGTTGTTGTTGATGAAATCCTTACCGGTGAACACAAGTTTACATACGGTGAAATTGAGACGGTACTCAAGGGCTTGCTTGAGGAACAGGTCAGCATACGCAACATGGTTGTCATTCTTGAAACCCTTGCCAATTATGCTCCGCTTACAAAGGATCCATGGTTCCTTATGGAAAAAGTACGTCAGGCTCTTGGCGCACAGATTTGCCTTCAGTATGTGGATGACAATAAAGTTCTTTCCGTTTTGATGATGTCTCAGTCTCTTGCTCAAAGTTTGTTTGAAAAGAAAATTGAGCGTCCCGGTCAAAAGCCTATGGTAGGATTTGATCCTGTTGACAGCAGAAAATTCCTTGAGACAGTTTCAGCGTCCGTTGCGGCTGTCAGGGACAGGGCATTCTTGCCTATAATTCTTTGTCCTGATGAAGTCCGTCTGCTGGTGCATAGTGCCATCGAAAGGGAAATGGACAGGGTGGCGGTTCTTTCTTTAAGCGAAGTTATGTCTGCAGGAAATTCCATTCATGTAGAGACTTTGGGGGAAATAAATGTACAATGAGCAGCAGATAAACTCTAATCAGTACGAAATGCTTGGTGCAACCCTCGAAGACTGCAAGCGCAAGTTGTATGACAAATATCAGGAGCGTTATCAAATCCTTACATGGAAGGCGGTGTTAAAGCCCGGAATATTGGGCTTTGGCCAAAAGGAGCTCGTTAAGGTAACTTATATCATCGATGACAGGCTTTCATATGCTTCACCAAAACAGTATTCACGTTCTGAACCTGCTTATTACGGAAGGCCCATGCCATCATCCCCCTATGCGGAAATACAGGATAAATCGGGCTATATCAGGGAAATACCTACGGTTAACAATGTCCAGCCAAAACCGCTTCAAGACTCATTTACCAGTAACCGTGACGAAATAATCAAGAAACTTACGGAAGGAAGCAATGTCACCAACATGCTTCAGGTGGCCAATCTTTCCAAGCAGATAGAAAAGATAACCGAGAAACTTGACAAAATTGAACAGGCGGCAAACGGTAGGTCAGAGCATCCAAGCATCCTAAAGGTTGATGAGGCTCTTGAATCAAACGACTTTACCAGGTCCTTCATAGAAAAGATAAATGCCCACATAAAGTCAGCCCTTACATATGAACAGCTTGACGATTATGATCTTGTCCAAAACACAGTCATTGACTTTATTGCTGATTCAATTCAAATCGCGCCAAAATTCAACAGCAAGGGAAGAAAAAATGCCCATGTCATTATCATTGTAGGACCAACTGGTGTCGGTAAAACCACTACAATCGCAAAAATGGCCGCAAAACTCAAAGTTACCGCAAAGGAACAGAAGATAGAACCTCCAAAAATCCTTATGGTGACAGTTGACAAGATGCGTGTGGGCGCGGAAGAACAGCTTTCGCACTGGGGCAACATCATGGATGTGGAAGTCCGCAAGGGCAGCGAGCAGGGTGACCTTAAGGAAATATACGATTCTTACAAGACAGACATGGATTTCATTCTTGTGGATACAAGCGGTTACAGTCCTCGTGATCTGGAAAACATCGCAAAAATGCACAGCCTGCTTGATGTTGATGGAATGAAGGCAGATGTGTATCTGGCAATTACGGCCGACTGCAAGGCAAGTGATCTTGAGAATATCATACGTAATTATGAGTCATTTGATTTTCGCAGCGTGATTGTTACGAAATGTGATCAAACTATGTCTTTTGGAAATGTACTTTCCGTTTTGATTGAAAAAAACAAGGCAATCTCAATGGTGGCGGACGGTCAGCAGGTTTTGCATACCCTACAGCGCGCTCATCCACTGTGCTTTTTAAAATATATGAAGGGATTTAATGTGGATCGGGAACACATTATAGAAAAATACGGACCTGAGGAAGGATCCGAAAAAAATGATGAGAAGTGATATGGGAATGGAAGAACAGGCTAACGAATTGAGGACTTTGATGGGAAACGACAAAAGTCACAAGACAAGAATAATTGCAATTACAAGCGGCAAGGGTGGAGTAGGCAAGACAAATATAGCTGTAAACATGGCAATAGCATATGCTCAGATCGGTAAGAGGGTAATCCTGATTGACGGCGATATGGGTATGGCCAACGTAAATGTTCTGTTGAATATTGTTCCCAGGTACAATCTTATGCAGGTAATCAATCATCAGAAAAAGATGAGTGAGATAATCCTTGATACGGAATTTGGAATAAAGTTCATAGCTGGTGCAAACGGATTTTCCAAGATTGCAAACCTTTCTGTAGAGGAACTTGAATATTTTACAAAAGAATTTGCATCTTTGGGAAATGCTGATATAATTATTATAGATACAGGTGCTGGTATTGCAAATAATGTTCTTCAGTTTGTGGCCGCAGCGGATGAGATTTACGTCGTTACTACCCCGGAGCCGACTGCAATTACTGATGCCTACGGAATTATAAAGATTATTTCCACCGAGCTTGTGAACCGTGAGGTAAACATCAGGCTTCTGGTAAACCGTGTGCATTCTGCAGACGAGGGAAAGCGTATTTCCGAACGTATCATTACTATTGTTGCTCAATTCTTGAATTACAAGGTTGATTACATCGGTTTTGTTTACGATGATTCCGTTGTTCAGACGGCGGTTATCAGGCAAAAGCCGTTTATGGTGGTTAATCCGACTTCAAGACCGGCCATCTGTTTAAAGCATATCGTGAGCAGGATAGAAAAGAATGAGGATGTCACTTCAGAGGGAGTTTCGACATTCCTTAAGAAATTTGTAAATGGCGGCAGGAAAAAGAGGTAGATTCATGTCAAGCCTGACTTTTGTCAGACTGGTCCTTGACATCTTGACCTGTTTTTGTTTTTGCCGTACTCTTATATAATGGAGGATGATAGTACATGCTGAACCCTAAAAAAAGTATATTTCCGGCTGTTTTCGGCTTTGTATTGTCTTTTTTTATCAGTATCATTGCAACTCACAGGTTATGGCGTTCGCTGTTAAGGGGACTTATCTTTGCCGTCGTATTTGCAGTGCTGTTTATTGCGATTGATTATATTTTTGATAGATTTCTTGATAAAGAAGATGGCACAGTTGGCTTAAAAAAATCAGACACCAAGCATAACGGAAAGATTGACATCACGATTTCTGATGAAGATTTGACTGATGACGGTGAGGATTTGCGTTTCCCGGTCACAATGAATAAAATGGGGCTTTCACAGGAAGACACACAGGTACTCAGAACAAAGCCAGAGCCATCTGCTTCGACCGCGGCTTCTTCAGGTGCATCATCTTCTATTAGTCCTGCGCCTTCTGTTTCCGAAGAAGTCAGTTCAATGCCTGATGTTGAGGATTATGATGAAGATAAGTTTACGCCAAATCCTCTTGCCTCCTCTGATGCAAAAGTAGAAAAGGCTCCTGCTGCATCTGTAATAGACACTTCCAATGTGGGACTTGACTCAAATGGAAGCACGGAGATAGACGAACTCCCTGATATTGCAGATTTTGATGCAGAGCTTGGGGATGATGGAGATTCATTTGTTGATGACAGCGATTTTGCTAGCAATGGTTCAACATCTTTGTATACAGAAAGATCGGCTTTTTCTGATGGTTCAAGAGCATCCGACCATGATGCCGCTACCATAGCAAAGGCGATTCAAACTGCGTTAAAAAGGGAAGAATAAAATAAATATAGAAAATAAGGGTGTGGAGAATGGGAAATTCGCTGATTGATGAAAATACAGAAGAAGAACTTTGGCACGAATTTAAGCAGACTAAGTCTCCTGCCATTAGGGATAAATTTATCCGCCAATATATGCCTCTGGTAAAATATGTTGCGGGAAAAGTTTCTGTAGGAATGCCGGACAGCGTTGAGTTCGATGATTTAGTCGGCTATGGTCAGTTTGGACTTCTGGATGCAATCAATAAATATGATCCGGATAAAAATGTAAAATTCAAGACTTATGCAGTAACAAGGATACGTGGAGCCATCTTTGATGAACTTCGTGAACAGGATTGGGTTCCGCGTTCTGTGCGTCAAAAATCCAGAGAGATAGAAGACACTATAGTTGAGCTTGAGGGAAAACTCGGAAGGACGGCAACAGATTCAGAGATTGCAAAGGCCATGGGCATGACCGAAAGTGAGTATCAGACCACAATCATGAAGGTAAGCGGCACAAGCATTCTTTCCTTGAATGACGTCTGGTATTCTGGAGATGACAACGATCATATGTCCATCGGAGACAATATTGAATCACCTTCAAGCTTGAATCCTGATGTCATTGTTGAGCGTGAGGAAGTCCGCAAGGTAATAATCGAGGCCATAAACGAACTTCCAAAGAACGAGAAAATGGTTATTGTACTTTACTACAACGAAGATTTGACTTTCCGTGAGATAGGACAGGTCCTGAATGTAAGCGAAAGCCGCATAAGCCAGTTACATACAAAAGCCAATATGAGGCTTAGAGCAAAATTAACAAGTTTAAGAAAAGGTATTTTCTAACAGGAGGAATTGATGGTTAATCTGGAAAAACTTCGCGAGGATATGCAGACTCTTCTGGAAATTGACCGGGAGATTCACTCCGTGGAAGTACGTGCCTACACAATAGAAGAATGCCTTGCTGATGCTGCAGTTCAGCTAAATGCAAAGGTTTCCCAACTTGAATACGAAGTGCTGGAAAAAGGTTTTAGCGGTGTAGGTGGTGTTGCCAAGAAGCCATGGGTTTTGAGGATATATGAGAATCCGAACCTCATCAAGAAAAAGATGGAGGAAAAGAAAAAGATCCTTGCAGGCGAGAATCTGGAGGAAGAAGTCAAGACTCAGGATACAGACGGAATCTTCTATGTACACAGGTTCAACGACGGCATTTACCTCAAAGTTGTGCTTCCTGTTGGAAATGGAAAACCGGTTAAGCCTGCTGATGTTCAGATTGAGGCAAAGAGACCTGATACCAGAGAGATTAATGAGGACCTCATAAAGCAGCTGTGCAAGGAAGGTACAAACGGCGACTATACGGAAATTGGCTCATTTACGCGTATTCCTGCAGGAGACGCCATTTTTGCAGTTGACATAACAAAGGACGAAATGAGCGCAACAATCACAGCCACTCCTCCTGCCATGAGCGGTTCAGAGATTTCTTCTGATGCAATCAAGCAAAAACTGCGCATTCAGGGTGTTGTTGCCGGTATTGATGAAGATAAGATCATGGCCTTTGTGGACAATCCTGTTTACAATGTGCCTTATGAAGTCGCAGCAGCAATTCAGCCTGTTGACGGTAGGGATGCATATATCGCATATAATTTTGAGACAGACCGCACAAAGATGCGCCTTACGGAAAACAAGACCGGTCAGGTTGACTTTAAGGAACTCAACCTCATCCAGAACGTTGTGGAAGGACAGCCTCTTGCACAAAAGATGCTCCCACAGCAGGGAAAAGGCGGAAAGACGATTATGGGCCGCTATCTGGAGGCCAAAAACGGAAAGGACATCAATATTCCTCTTGGCGTAAACGTAAAGCTTGCAGACGACGGTGTTACGATTCTTGCCGCATGTAATGGAGAAGTTCTTCTGCAGGGTGACAAGATTTGTGTTGAACCTGTACGCGAAGAAAAGGGCGTCAACATCAAGACAGGAAACGTTACCTTTATGGGAACCGTTATTGTCCGTGGAAACGTCGAGGATGGATTCAACATCAAGGCAGACGGTAATGTCGAGATTTACGGTGCCGTCGGTAACTGCCGCATCGAAGCAGGTGGAGACATCGTCATTTCTCAGGGTGTATCCGGTCGTCACGAAGGCTTTATTTCTACACCAAAGTCTGTCTGGGCACACCACGTTGAAAATGCCAAGGTTGAGGCTGGTGAATATGTAATCATCAATGACAGTATCGTTAACTCAGAAGTTACTGCCATGAAGAAAATCGTCCTTAAGGGTAAGCGCGCCCAGATCGTTGGTGGCCACCTTTTTGCAACCGAGGAAATCACCGCAAAGAACATTGGCTCTCCTGCCGGTGGTACGGAAACAGTGCTTGAGGTCGGTCTTGATCCAAAGGCAAAGAAAAGGTTGCTTGAGCTTCAGGATACACAGACAAAAATGGTCAGCGAACTTGAGGAAGTCGAGCGCAACATCGCACATCTTGAGGAACAGCGCAAGATTCGTCGTACCCTTCCAAAGGAAAAGGAAGAGAACCTCAATGCCCTTATTACACGCAAGCAGGAAATAAATACTCTCAGCCAGGAGATGACCGAAGAAATCAACCAGATAGAAACAAGGCTTCGTGACATTAAGGCTGTCGGTAAGGTTAATGCTAGCGGTACAGTCTATGCCGGAGCAAAGATTTTTGTTCGCGATGAAAAGGATGAGGTTAAGACAGAGGTTAAGTCCGTTACATTCTATTGGGAGAATGGATTTGTCCGCCGTGGCAAATATAGCGCAAATGTGGATGATATAAAGGGACCAGATGGCTATACAACCAATTGATTTGTCCACCATGTATTCGCAGATGGACAATGTTGCAAAATTCTCCGCTTCTCAAAACCAGCTTGCTCAGGTTGTAAATCAAGTGGGAGCGGATAGGGTTGCGCAGGATACTTCAGAGAAAGCCAAAACCGTTCAGGAAGTGGCAAAAGAAGATTCTGAGGCCGGAACAATAAACAAGGATGCAAGAAACGGCTCTTCAAGTGAGCAAAGGCAGGCTAAGGCAAAGAACAAAGACTCCCAGGAAGAGGATGAACCGCCAAAACAGTATGAATTTACAGATCCACGCCTAGGTCGTCATATAGACATTACGGGGTAAAAATGGCTGTTGTTGTTCTACTGCTCTGTGTTTTCAATGTGGTTATGTGGCTCGTTCAAATCGTTCGTTTCAAGAACATTTTTTCAACCGACAAAATCATGGAGGAAACCCGTGATCAGCTTAACTCAATGCTAATGGACATTAACAGGAATGCAGAGCGAAACATTACCCTCATAGATGATAAAATCCGCCAGCTAAAGGAAATCTCAGAGGAAGCTGACCGTCACATCCAGCTATTAAAGGGCGAGGTTGCACTGGTGGAAAAATCAAATGCATTTCAGTCTCAATATGAGCGCATCGTGCGGCCAGAGCCTGTTGCACCACAGATTCCGGTAAAAGAAATAGATAATCAGGTAAAAGAACAGAAAACCAAGGCACCCGCAAAAACAAAGAAATCTAAGCCAAAATCAAGAAACCCGGTTGCGGCCTACAAGCAGGAACAGGAGCAGGGAGACCTCTTTGTAAGTGAAAAGCCGTCTCAAATGCAGGCAAATTCATCTTCAGATGTGCCGGGAAAAGAGGCAAGAATTTCACTGATGGTAGAGCCGTCCGAAAATACGTCCGCACAAAACGAATCAAACGGCATTCCCGTCATAACAAAGTCAAAAGAACCGCTTGTGATTAAGAAAAGCTTTAACAGGGAAGTGCAGGAACTGGCTGCACAAGGCATGAAAGTAGAGGAAATAGCATCAAAATTGGGAAGAACTATCCCGGAAGTGAATTTTGCACTTGAAATTTCGTGAAAAGACGTTATAATATCGGTATGTCTACTCTCAATATTAAGGATAATAATTTCGGTTTGTTGGCAAACGGTGAAAGTGTCAGGCTTTTTACCATTTCCAACGGTAAAATGTCTGTTTCGGTATCGGATTTTGGGCCTACCCTTACAAGTATTCTCCTGCCATGCGCATCAAATCGTTTTGTAGATGTACTTCTTGGTTTTTCCACTCTGGAAGGTTTTGTACAGGATGACTGCAGTTTCGGCACCGGTATAGGACGTTATGCAAACCGTATCGGAAACGCCGCATTTGAACTTGACGGAAAGCAGTTCAAGCTGGATAAGAATGATTCCGACCGTACGCTGCATGGTGGTTTTGACCGCTGGGAGAAAAAGATCTGGAAAGCAGAGCAGGTCAGCACGAAATATGGCCAGGGCATTTCTTTCAGCAGAGTAAGCCCGGACGGAGAGCAGGGATTCCCCGGAAACCTCGACGTAAAGCAGATAATCACCTTAAATGACGACAATGCAATCACACTTGAATATATCGCTTCTACAGATGCACCTACAGTCATAAACCTTACCAATCATGCATATTTTAACCTCAAGGGATACAACGGCGGTACAGTTTATGATCAGGAACTTGTGCTTAACTGTGATTCTGTCCTGGAAACCGAGGCAACAAGTCCTCTTCCCACAGGAAAGAAAATCCCGGTTGCGGGAACTCCATTTGACTTTACAAAACCAAAATTAATCGGAAAAGACATAGATCAGGTTCCACCGGGATACGACCACTGCTATTGCCTTACGGACTACAAGGCAGACGGAAAGCTTTTGGATATGGGATATGTAAAGGATCCTGCCAGCGGAAGGACAATGAGCGTCAAGACCGATCAGCCGGGAGTTCAGCTTTATACAGGAAACTATATCGAGGGAAAAACAGGCAAGAACGGTTTCGTTTATCACAGGCATGGGGCGCTTTGTCTTGAAACACAGGATTTCCCGAATGCACCCAATGAGCCTTCATTTCCGAGTACGGTACTTCGTCCAGGTGAGGAATATCACCGCGTGACACAGTATTGCTTTTCATTCTAACGGTATGTAAAGAAAATTTGTGAGCCTCTGTTCAACAGGGGTTCAACTATAATTTATAACTATAGAGAGGTTACGATGGACGTCCAGTTACAGGAGCTGATTGACAAAATCAAAAGAGACGGTGTGGCCAGTGCAGAATCAGATGCTCAGGATATTATTTCCGAGGCTCAGAAAAAGGCCGCTTCAATAATCAAGGATGCAGAAGAAAAGGCAGAAGGAATAATCAAGAATGCCCGTGCAGAAACCCAGCGCATGGAAAAGGCCAGTGAGGATGCTATTGCTCAGGCAGGCCGCAACTTGCTCATATCTTTCCGTGATGGAATCAACCGTGAGCTTTCCGCTTTGGTTTCCTCAGAAAGTGCAAAGGCTTTCGACAAGGACATGCTCAAGAAGCTTGTTCCTGAAACGGTAAAGGCATGGGCTTCACAACCTTCTGTCAATGACCTTACAGTTTTGCTTCCGGCAAAGGATTTAAAGACTCTGGAAACTGCATTCAAGGCATCACTCAAGGCACAGATTTCAAAGGGTATGGAAATCAAGGCTGATGATTCTTTGTCTTCCGGTTTCAGAATCGGTGCAAAGGACGGAAGTGCATTCTATGACTTTAGTGCAGAAGAAGTTGCAGGCCTGTTCAGTTCATACTTGAATCCGCGCACAACGGAACTTATGAAAAGGGCCGCCGCAGGACTTGCTCCGGAAGAAAGCTCAGCAGCTGAACCGGAAAAGAAAGCTCCCGCTAGAAAACCGGCTGCCAAAAAGACGGCAACAGCAAAATCTGGTGCTGCAAAAGGAACAAAATAGTGGAACATCTCTATTATTTAGTTTCGCAGCTTCCGGCATTCTCTACAGACAGCGAAAACTCTGCAAAGCTTCCCATGAGCACAGACGCCTTCAAGGAACTGTGTTCGCGCTTTATGAACAAGAGGGATTGCGAGACTGTCATGAATCTGTCACTTGAACCTCCAAAGGAAAATGTCCCAACAGGTTCCGCATTCCTTGACGAATGGTACCTCAAGGAAAGAAACCTTCGTTTTGCCCTTGCACAGATCCGTGCACAGCGCATGAAAAAGGAATCTAAGGATGTTCCGATTACGACAGATGGAGAAGTGATTCAGGCTGCCAGAACTGCAACCGGAATGGACAGTCCGCTTTCCGCAGAACAGTTCCTGAATGAATACAGGATGGGAGTGCTGGATAAAATAGCCCCGCTTGACATTTTTTCCGTGGACGCCGTGTACAATTACGGACTCAGGCTTATGCTTGCAGAGCGGATGAGGAAATTCAACCGGGATGATGGTTTGGCTTCTTACCATAAAATTTACGATGAGATTCTTGGAGAAAAGAAATGACTGATACAAAAGGCAAAGTAGTTGCTGTCAACGGAAACCTTGTTTCTGTAGAATTTAACGGAAATGTTTCTCTAAATGAAGTAGGTTACGTTAAAGTCGAAGGAAAAAGCCTTAAGGGTGAGGTTATCCGTGTTCGCGGCAACACTGCACAAATGCAGATTTACGAAATGACAAAGGGTATTTCAACTGACTGTACGGTTGAATTTACTGGAGACCTTCTGAGCGTAGAAGTAGGACCTGGTCTTCTGGGACAGGTTTATGACGGACTTCAAAATCCGCTTCCACTTTTGGCCGAACATTCAGGCAACTTCCTGGAGCGTGGTGTTTATCTTCCTGCTCTGGATGAAAACAAGAAGTGGGACTTCACTCCAACCGCAGAGGTGGGGGACAAGGTTCAGGCGGGTGATTCCGTTGGTACTGTTCCTGAGGGACCGTTTACTCACAGGATTCAGGTGCCATACAGCTTCCTGGGTACATACAAGGTAAAGTCTGTTGCAAAGGCTGGAAAATATAAGATTCATGATACAATCGCCACCCTTACAGATGAAAAGGGAAAGAGCGTCAACATCTGCATGAGCTTCAAGTGGCCGGTAAAGCGTGCCGTAAACTGCTATGCGGAACGTCTTAATCCTGTTGATCCAATGGTAACAAAGGTTAGGCTTATCGATACATTCTTCCCTGTTGCCCGTGGTGGTACATATTGTATCCCTGGTCCTTTCGGTGCTGGTAAGACTGTTCTCCAGCACACGACAAGCCGCAACGCTGACGTTGACATCGTTATCATCGCAGCCTGTGGTGAACGTGCGGGTGAAGTTGTAGAAACTCTTACAGAATTCCCTGAGCTCAAAGATCCGCGTACCGGACGCTCACTCATGGAAAGAACCATCATCATCTGTAACACGTCTTCAATGCCGGTTGCATCCCGCGAGGCATCTGTTTACACTGGTGTTACACTTGCAGAATACTACCGCCAGATGGGACTTCATGTTCTTCTTCTTGCAGACTCAACTTCCCGTTGGGCACAGGCCATGCGCGAAATGTCAGGCCGTCTGGAAGAGATTCCTGGTGAAGAGGCATTCCCAGCATATCTTGAATCAACAATCGCTTCATTCTATGAACGTGCCGGTATTGTAAAGCTTAGGACTGGCGAGACTGGTTCTGTTACAATCGGTGGTACGGTATCTCCAGCAGGCGGTAACTTTGAGGAACCTGTTACCCAGGCTACTCTTAAGGTTGTCGGTGCATTCCACGGTCTTTCACGCGAACGCTCCGATGCACGCCGTTATCCTGCAATCGACCCGCTTGATTCATGGTCAAAGTATCATTCAGTAATCACTCCGTCATGGGTTGAGTTTGCCCGCGCCACTTACAGAAGGGGTTCCGAGGTCAACCAGATGATGAAGGTTGTCGGTGAAGAAGGTACTTCACTTGATGACTTCGTCGTATATCTTAAGAGCGAATTCCTGGATGCCGTTTACATGCAGCAGGACAGCTTTGATGAGACCGAGGGTGCGACTCCACCTGAAAGACAGCGCTATGTATTCAAGAAAATCCTTAAAGTCCTTGGTTCCAACTTTGGGTTTGAGGAAAAGGACGATGCCCGTGTATTCTTCAACAACCTCAGGCAGAACTTCATCGACATGAACTATTCAAAGTATGAGAGTTCCGAATTCAAGGCGCAGGAAAAAAAGATAAATGCCCTGCTTGAAGAAAAAAACGCACAGCTGACCGACGAGGTTAAAGAGCTTGTCAAGGACGGTGAGTAATGAACAAGGTATACAGCAAAATCGAAAGCATTAACGGTAGCGTTATAACCGTTAGGGCAAAGGGTGTAAAACTCAACGAGCTGGCAGAAATCACCACAAGGTTCGGAAAATCCCTTGCCGAGGTAAATAAAATTGACGGAGACCTAATTTCACTCCAGGTATTTGCCGGTGGACGCGGTGTTTCAACAAATGACCAGATCCGCTTTTTGGGACATGAGATGAAGGTTTCGTTCAGCGAGGACTTGCTCGGACGCATCTTTAACGGTTCAGCAGAGCCGCGTGACCATGGACCAGCACTTGTTGACAATCTGGTGGAAATCGGTGGACCTTCAGTTAACCCGTCAAAGCGCATCACGCCAAACCGCATGATCCGCACTGGTATTCCGATGATCGACATCTTCAACACACTTGTCGTTTCTCAGAAGCTGCCTATTTTCTCCATCTCAGGTGAACCATACAACCAGCTGCTTGCACGTATAGCCATGCAGGCGGAAGTTGATGTAATCGTACTTGGTGGTATGGGTCTCAAATACGATGACTACCTCTATTTCAAGAATACACTTGAAGAAGGTGGAGCCCTCAGCAAGACTGTAATGTTCATCCACACTGCATCAGACCCGACTGTAGAATGTATGAAGATTCCGGATCTGTCTCTTGCAGTTGCCGAACAGTTTGCAATTCAGGGAAAGGACGTTCTTGTTCTTCTTACGGACATGACCAATTTTGCTGACTCCATGAAGGAAATCGCCATTACACAGGAACAGGTTCCTTCAAACCGCGGTTATCCGGGAGACCTCTATTCACAGCTTGCAAGCCGCTACGAAAAGGCAGTTGACTTTGCAGAGTCTGGTTCTGTAACGATTCTGGCAGTTACAACAATGCCTGGTGATGACGTTACACACCCGGTTCCGGATAACACCGGATACATCACGGAAGGTCAGTTCTACCTCAAGGGCGGACACATAGAGCCTTTTGGTTCACTTTCCCGCCTCAAGCAGCAGGTCAACTCAAAGACAAGAAAAGACCACCGCGCACTTATGGACGGTATGATTCGTCTTTATGCACAGTACCGCGATACCCTGGAAAAGAAGTCCATGGGTTTCAACATGTCTGCATGGGACGGAAAACTCTTGAAGTACGGTGCACTGTTTGAGTCAAACATGATGGACTTGAGTGTAAACATTCCGCTTGAAGATGCTTTGGACAACGGCTGGAAGATTCTTGCCGACTGTTTTGAAAAAGAGGAAACTGGTCTTAAAACTGAACTGATTGAACAGTTCTGGCCAAAATAAGAGGATACTGAATGGCAAAGTTAAAGCTGACGAAAAATGAGCTTAAGGCACAGAAAGACGCGTTGAAAATGTTTCAGCGTTATCTTCCGACCCTTACGCTTAAAAAACAGCAGCTTCAGTCAGAAATCCGCACTATAGACGAGAAATGCAAGGCCGTTCGTGCAGAGAAAAAGGCTCTGGAAGAAGACTTTGAAAAATGGATTTCCGTCTTTGGTGAAAGAGAGGTCTTTAAGCCCGAAATGGTAACCGTAAGGAACATCAAGAGGGGTTGGAGCAATATAGCCGGTGTAAAGATTCCTGTATATGAAGGCGCTGATTTTGGACGTGGCGACTATGATTTGTACTCAACACCGCTTTGGATCGATATGGCCGCAGACCGCATGGAACGCGAGCTGGAGCTTGATTTGGAGGCAGAGGTTCTGGAAGAGCAGGTAAGGCTTTTGACCCAGGAACTCCGCACCACAAGCCAGAGGGTAAACCTTTTTGAAAAGGTAAAGATCCCCGAGACAAAGGCGAACATCAAGAAAATCGGTATTTTCCTTGGTGACGAGCAGGTCGCTGCTGTTGTAAGAAGCAAGATATCAAAGAAAAAGCTGCAGTCTGCAGTGGATGCCGCAAACGAAAGTGCCGCCGAGCATGAAGCATCCCGTACGCGAACTGTCAGGGCAAAAAAGGAGGCTAAAAAATGATTGTACCTATGAAGAAAGTCTCCGTAGTTGTCCTGAACTCTGAACGCAAGGAGTCCCTCAGAAAACTCCGCAGGATAGGATTGATCCATCTTGAAGAAGTGGAGGGAAAGGGACCTGTTTTGGCTGCATACAAAGAAGCGAGTGCAAATGCAGACAAGGCAATATCCATTCTGGATGAGATAAAGCTTCCGAAAAAACACATGAAGGATGGAGTTGATCTTTCTGGAAACGAAGCGGAAGTTAAGGCAAAGGAAATTGTTGCCCTTGGCGAAAGGAAAAAGGCATTGCTGGAAGTCCTGAGGCAGAACAATCAGGAACTTGAGCGCCTTAACAAATGGGGAAGTGTGGATCCGCAGGACTTTGTGAACCTTGCCGAAAAAGGCATCTTCATGTACATGTACGAAATCCCTGTGGACAAGTACAGCCTGATTGGAGACAAGACACGTACCCTCATGGTTAATTCCGTGGGAAAAATCGCACGTTTCCTCCTGCTTTCCGATGGGGAAGTTCTGGACCGTCCGGAAGATTTCCCGCCTGAGGCATTTTCAGTTCCTATGCCGGACAAGTCAACCGACCAGCTGCTTGCGGAAAACAAGGCCGCTGACGATGAGATTTCCCAAATTGAACTGACTCTCCTTGACAGCAAGAAATACCGCGATTCAATTGACGAATTCAGGCAGAAACTTGCAAGCGACATTGAGTTTGAGACGGTTTTCAGCGGAATGGAAAGGGAAGGAGTTTCTGAAGACCCTTCAAAGACCACCGAAATGGAAACCGTAGAACAGGCTCTGGCCGCTATAGAGGAGGAAGAAAAGCAAAAGGATGCAAAACTGGCATGGCTAACCGGTTATGTGCCGGAAGACTCCATGGAGGATTTTGCGATAGAATGCAAGAGAAACGAATGGGCCTTTGCTTCATCAGATCCTGCTGATGATGATCCTGTTCCGACAAAGCTTCAGAACAATAAGTTTGTAAGCATGATATATCCTCTTACAGACTTTTTGGGTACCGTGCCGGGATATCATGAATTTGACATTTCTGGCTGGTTCCTGATGTTCTTTACAATCTTCTTTGCAATGATTTTTGGAGACGGTGGATATGGGCTTCTTGTTACAGCTGTAATGCTGCTGATGATGCTCAAGTCAAAGGTGTCAAAAAAGAAGGTTTCTCCGGTATTCGGACTGATTCTTCTTGTATCCCTTGCCACTGTTGTATGGGGAGCTGTAACCTGTACATGGTTTGGAATCCCTATGGACAAATTGCCGGATTGGCTTAAAAACCTTTCCATACCGGTAATTTCCAATGCCTATGAAGACAAGTTGTGGAATGTTCCATGGATTTCTGATCCGTCAATAGGTCTGACAAAAGATCAGAATATTCAGATATTCTGTTTCTCCCTGGCTCTAATACAGCTTTCTGTTGCCCATATTAAGGCGGCGGTTAGAAATGTTAAGGAAGGAAAAGGACTTAAGGTTCTGGGAGATCTCGGTTCGCTTCTGCAGCTCATTGGTATGTTCTGGATTGTTTTGTCAATGGTTGTCAATGATAAGGTATTCCAGATGCTCGGAAATATCGGTTCTGTTCCTGTAGGAAAGATTGCCGTATCGCTTATCGCCATCGGTTTTGCAATGAGCTTTATTTTTGCAAATTATGAGGGCAGCGTCGGAAAATCAATCCTTGAAAGCTGCAAGAACATCATTTCCGTACTGTTGGGTGTCGTGAACGTATTCTCTGATATAGTTTCTTACATCCGATTGTGGGCTGTTGGACTTGCAGGTGCTGCAATTTCAAGTACGGTAAACACTCTTGCCGGTCCAATTCTTGGTCATGCAATACTGTTCTTCCTGGCGGTAATCCTGCTGGTATTCGGACATGGATTAAATATGATTTTGAACGTTCTTTCAGTAATCGTTCACGGCGTTCGTTTGAACACGCTTGAGTTCTGTACGCACGTTGGAATGAGCTGGAGCGGCGTAAAATATCGGCCTTTCGCTGATAAAGACTTAAATAAATAAACCTGGAAAAAGGGTTAAAGGAGTATTATTATGGATATTTTGGGTTACATTGGTGCTGCTGTTTGTATGGGTATTGCTGCTATCGGTTCAGCGATAGGTATTGGAATTGCCGGACAGGGAGCGATTGGAGCTTGGAAACGCTGTTATCTGAATAACAAGCCGGCTCCATTTATCCTTACTGTATTTGCAGGTGCACCGCTTACACAGACAATTTACGGCTTCCTTCTTATGAAAGTAACATTGATGCCAAAGGTTATTTCCGGAGAAATGGCATCAGGTACAGCCTTGGGTATTGGAATTGCATCTGGTCTTGCAATGTGTATGTCAGCAATCGCTCAGGGAAAAGCAGGAGCCGCAGGTAGTGATGCTCTTGGTGAGACTGGAAAAGGTTTCGCACAGTACATCATGGTTGTCGGTCTTTGTGAATCCGTAGCTTTGTTTGCCATGGTTTTCGGAATGATTGCCTAAGTTATTTCAAGATAAACTTAATGCCGTGGTCATACAGTGTTTATGCTGAAAGCCACGGCTTTTTTTTCGAGGTTCAAGGTGGAATACAAATCAAGGGTCGTCTCCATTGGCGGCAGTAATGGCATAAAAAAGATATTGTTAGGCGGAGATAATCCCGTAACCCTGCAGACGATGTGGAAAGACACGATTGTAGACGTAAAGGATAATCCAGGGAAACTTCAGGAAATAATCAGGCAGATAAACACGCTAAAGTCCCTGGGCTGCGACATAATACGTTTTGCAGTTCCTGACATGGAAAGTGCCGAATCCCTGTGCCTTATTGCATCAAATACAGATGTTCCCCTTGTGGCCGACATTCACTTTGATTACAGGCTTGCGTTAAAATGTCTTGAGGGACCGGTTTCTGCCATAAGGATAAATCCGGGAAACATTGGAAGCCGGGAGCGTGTGGAGGCGGTTGTAAATGGCTGCCGTGAAAAAAATGTTGCCATCAGAATCGGGGTGAATACAGGAAGCCTGCCCAGGGACCTGGCTGAACAGGTTGAGGATGAAAAAATCACAAGGTCAAAGGCTCTGTGTGAGGCCGCTCTTCGTGAGGTGGCGGTTTTTGATGAGCTTGATTTTAAAAATGTCGTTGTAAGCATGAAGGCTTCTTCCGTAAAGGAGACCATAGAAGCCAATACTCTTTTTGCAGAGGTTTCGGACATTCCACTTCATATAGGAGTAACAGAGGCTGGTCCGCTCATATCCGGCATTGTAAAGTCTACTCTGGCATTTTCTGCCCTGCTGGAAAAGGGGATAGGCGCAACAATAAGGGTAAGTCTTTCTTCAAGCCCTGAAAACGAGGTCATTGCGGGGCGGGAGATATTGCATGAATGCGGAAAGCGTAAGGGTGGGGTCACCATAATCAGTTGTCCCCGCTGTGGTCGCCTTGGTTTTGACGTTCACTCTTTTGTTGACCGATGGCAGAACAGGCTTCTTTCATTAAATAAAGATGTAACCATTGCCGTGATGGGTTGTGTTGTTAATGGACCCGGTGAAGGAAAACATGCTGATTTGGGCATTACCGGTGGAGGAGACAAGGTCATTATCTTTAAAAAAGGCAAAATAGTGCAAACAATTCAAGCTAAAGATGCCGATACTGTATTTGGAAATTTATTGCAGGAGCTTTAAACTAAGGTTTTAGGCAAAATTTAAGGCTTCCCGGAGTGTATAGATGAAACGTTTTTCAAAATCTTTGATACTTTTGGCTGTTTTCCTTGCTGGAGGAATGCTGCCGCTTTTTTCACAGACTTCTCTTGTAGTAAGGAAACCTACTGGTGATGATTATTGGTATATCCTGAAAGAAGCTCAGGATGCCTATGATTTTGGTGATTACGGTAACAGTATAGCCCTGGCAGAAAAGGCAAAGGCAAAAAGAAAAGATCAGATAAAATGGGAACAGTACACCCTTGACCAATCCCAGCGTCTGGTTCAGATAAGGAATGCCGGAGATGAACTAAAGAATGTTACCAAGGCTATGGCGGATGCCAAACAGAAAAATGCCCTTGCCATTGTTAATTCATATCTTGAGACATACGGCAAGGAAAGATTCCGCGGTTCATTCTCTGCTCTTTTGAAATTCATCAATCAGAACAACTCATATCCCGAGGCAGATTATCTTATAGGACGTGTATACAAGATTGAAGGCGAGGCATCTCTTGCAACCGTATACCTTAAAAGGGCATATGAGGCATCTGACTTGCTTTCTGTTCCGGCTGTAAGATACGATATTCTTTACGATCTTGCGGATTTGTCTGAACATAACGATGATTATGAGAAATATCTTATGGACGTTCTGGCTGATGACACAATGTTTACAAAAACAACCTTTATGAATTCAATGGAAAAAGTCATTGCCGGTAAAGACAAAGCCTCTGTGGAACGCTTTTTCATGCTGTACAGGAACGAAAGCGCCTATAGTCTTGAGGCCCTTAGGAAACTGGCATCTTATTACGAGGAACTTGCCAATAAGGCTCAGGATCAGGCTACGGCACGCACATATATGTCCAAATCCCTTAAATGTACGGCACTGGGAACAATAGTTGCAGTTACCCGCATTCAGGAGACCCTGGAAGACCGCCAGACAGAGTATAAATACACGACATTAAGTGACCTCATGAAAACTGCTTCAATTTATCCTGACATAGTCAACTGGGGAAATGAAAAGGTCGTATGGGAGATGTTCTATAATCTGGCTGATACCGCTCAAAGAATGGGATACTCAATGTTCTCCTATGAGCTGTTCACTATTTTAAGCAAATCTATCCCGGAACCATACTGGGCAGACAGGGCCGCACTCAGACTGTAGGGACAATCATTCTTCATGGGGAAATTTCTATTAGCGATATGTGAATGATGTTTCCCTAGAAGTGAAGCCCAAGACCGATTGAAATCTCGTAGGCCCTGACATTCATGTCACGCCAATCTGTATTCAGGAATCTGGAGAACATTTTCCGTCCTACATCCACACCTAAACTTCCCCTTACAACATAACTCTTAAAGCGAGACGGGAAAACAAGAACCTCAAAACCAGCCGCCACAAAAGAATCTTTTGGATCGAAAGTATTTCCTGTGGCCTCATTTTTTGTCAGGCCTATGTCAATAAACGGAGAAAGCTGAAGCTCAAAATCAAGATACGGGAATATCTTGTGTGGAAGCCAGCAGATTTTTTGCATGGTAGGGGAGAGTTCATCATACGGACCAAAGAGGGCTTTACCCCATCCCATCCAGTCCGTCGTGATGATATGAATGGGAACATCCAGGTTAAATGAAACTGCAAAATTTGATTCCAACGGTTTTCCCAGAGAAGTGTCATCAAAATACTGGTCATCCACTATACCACGGAGCTTTCCGCCGATATTATTCTGAGTGTCATTCAGGACGCCATAACCATAAGCACGGAAATTGATTCCGACATATTTGAATGCCTTGAACGCAGAGACAGTAAGGGACAAAAATGGGCTGAAATTCGTTGAGTTGAAGTTATATGAGAAATAATGATAAAGCTCAAATGCATATCCGTCACGGAAATTGTTTTTCCAGTTCACATTGGATATGTTTAATGTCTGCTTGATGGACATTGACGGTCCTAACAGACTGGTATTTGAAGGGTTGATTCCGTCACCATCCCAGTTGAAAGTAACGGTAAATGCCGGTGTGTAGGAAACAGGAATAATGTCATTTATGCGTCCGATTGTAAGCGGCAGAGAAAGGTTAAATCCCTCTGTAAAATAGAAACTGTCGCCAAAATCCTTGTAGGAGTCTTTGCGAGTGAAAGACTGTGTGAAACCGGCTATCAGATGATTTCTTCCAAAAGGAATTGCCGCATTGATGCCAGTAGAAAAAGAAAAATCAGGAGCAGAGTTACCGACTTTCCAATCAAGAGAAAAATCATTTGTCCATGTATCTTCTGTTATGCCGATTGAAAATGGAAAATCATAGCTGAAATCTAATCCAAACTTGAAGTTCCTTTCATCGTCATTACCATTATCTGAAACGTAATCAAAGTTCAGGCCCAGGCTAAGGGGGTTCATGAATCCCAGGAAGTTGTTGTCCTTCAGTTTCAGTTCCAGCTCAAGACCGGTGTTTGAATCGTAGCTTGGTTTTGGCATTATCAAAAAGTGGCTTGAATCTGAGACTGTTATTGCTAAGTCAACGGGAATATAGCCGTCTGATGGGGCAAGAAGCTCGTAAGAAACGTCTATGTCCTCCAAAAGCCGTGTGTTCTCCAGCTGCTGGATTATATACTCGATGTAGGTTTTCAATTCTTCTTCCGTGCTGAACGTCTTGCTGTAATCAATCTCAATATTTCTGTTTAGGGCAAAAGAGTTTGTTATTCCCTTGCTGTCATAAGTGACGTCATGGATGCGGTATTCTATGCCGGTATTCTCTGTTTGGGGTACGGCAGTTTCTTTATTCTGTTTTGATTCCTGAGCATTGACAGTGATAATCGATAGTGCCAACAACAGTCCTGCCAGTATTTTTTTCATCAATATGCTCCCTTTCCGATAAGGACAACCCAGATCGTCTTTATTATGATCCAAATGTCAAGCCATATGGACCAGTTCTGAATGTAATATGTATCAAGATTAATTCTTTCCTCATAGCCTGTATCGCTTCGTCCAGAAGTCTGCCACATTCCGCTCAATCCCGGTGGAACAGTAAGGACATAGTCTGCATATTTGCCGTATTTGACAAGCTCAGATTCTGTTACAGGCCGCGGTCCTATAAAGGACATTTCTCCGATAAAGATATTCCACAGCTGGGGCAATTCATCCAGACTTGTTTTCCTGAGGAATTTGCCAAGTTTTGTCACCCTCGGGTCATCAGTGAATTTACGTTCTTTTTCCCATTCCTTTGCACGAACAGGATCGTTTGCAAGAATTTCCTTGAGCACTTCATCTGCATTGGAAACCATTGACCTGAATTTCCAGCATTTGATTTCCTTGTGTTTTTTTCCGATTCTCTTGTGGCCATAAAATACAGGACCCGGAGACTCAATCTTTATGAGGATTGATATAATAACTGTAAGGACAAGAACAATCGGCAAGGCAATAAGGCAAAGCAAAATGTCCACGAAGCGTTTTTGCAAGACTGAACCGTGCTTTGTAAGGTAGTTTGTAGAGGAAAAGCCGAGAATTCCGCCAAAATCACGCATCTGAAGGGACATGTTGGTTGTATTCTGGTTTTTGGGCACACGGATTACATATCGGTAATAGGTGAGGATTTCCTCTGTCTGAACCGTATAGTCGCAGAGGATTGCCACCTTTATGCCAAGTTTTTTGATTGTGTCAAATGTTTCCTTGCTTGGTGCAAACACCGGAACCCCATCGTATTCCTTTGCAAATACAGTTTTGTCGCTTATGATTATGGCCGGAATATAGCCAAAGTGATGCTTTTTAGTAAGCCTGTCGACAACTGCATGACCGTTTCCGATATGGCTGTAGATTACCGCAGGAACTCCCCACCATCTGAAATGTCCGAATACATGCCTTGCTATTTCACGGCCAACCGGCAGAAAGAATGTTGCAAAAGGCCATGCCACCAAAAGTGCTATTGCAATTGAAATCTGGTCAGGATCGTTTTTTATGCTTATGCTTATGGCAATTCCTATAAACGAGAAAAATGAGCACAGTGAAAAACGCTTTACCTCATCCTGTGATGCCAGAAGGATGCCTGGATAGAGGCTTGCGGCATAAAAGACAATGAGAATTTCCGGGAGATAAACTGCATACCTTACAAAAGACCTGAAAACTATGCAGGATGGATTTATCAGGTTGACGATGAAAAAGCCGGCACCGATTGATAACATGAGCATCGTTGCGTCAACAAGCATAAGAGCTATGCCAGAAACAAAAGAACTGGTACGTTTGAAGTGTTTCTTAAAATATGCTGGATAGTCCCTTAATTCCATAGGAGAATATTATATACAAAAATGGCTTTTCTGTCTATTATCTGTCCTAATTGATTTCAGAGATGGCCTTGGAAAGCTGATCCCTGAATCTTTTGGCGGAAAAAGTTGCGGCATGACGGCAGATTTCCTCTGATTTGAAAATTCCGTCTTTTTCAAGCTTTTCAAATTCCTGGAGCGCATTGACAAGTGAATCAACCGTCTGCTCGTTAAAGAATACCCCTGTTTTCCCCTGGATTACAGTTTCAAGGGCACCTCCTTTACCATATGCGATTACAGGCCTTCCGCAGGCTTGGGCTTCCACTGGTATAATGCCAAAATCTTCTTCAGCACAAAAAATCAAGGCACGGCATCTTTGCAAATAATCCTTGACCTCATTGTCAGAAATCCTTCCGGTGAACCTTATGTCCGCATCCCTGTATTTGGACGAAATGGACTTTAATTCCTTCTCCTGAGATCCGCTTCCGATCACAACAAGCTTTCCATTCAGCTGGCCCACTGCAGATATTGCAAGATCAATCCGCTTGTATGGGACAAAACGGCTGAAAACGACATAAAAATCCTCTGGCGGGAGCTTGTTTGGTGAAAGTCGGTCTGTGTCTACCGGTGGATAGATGACCATGGCGTCCCTGTTCCAGAATTTCTTTATTCTTCTTGCGATGTAATTTGAATTGGCCACCAGACAGTCTATTCTCTGGCTGGAAATATAATCCCATAACCTTATGCCGGGAATCTGCCTTTTCATGAAAAAGCGGGTTATAGCCTTGGACCGCCTGTAATAGTCAAAGTATAAATCCCAAGCATAACGCATTGGAGTATGTATGTAGGCCAGATATTTTGTGCCGGGGGAGGTGATTACGCCTTTTGCACATGAAGAAGATGATGCTATTACAAGATCGTATGAACTTAGGTCAAATGACTCAAAAGCTTTGGGCATCATGCTCAGGAGTTTGGTGTAAAGCTTTGTTGCCATAGGTAAATGCTGGACAAATGATGTATGGACTTTTTCCGGTGGGAAATGCCTTTCCATCTTTTTTTTGTCATAAACCAAGGTATAAATGTCTGCGTCGGGGTAAAGGGCCATCATCTGCTCTACAACCCTTTCTGCTCCACCGTAATTTACAAGCCAGTCATGTACAATCGCTACTTTCATACGGATATAATAATTCATAGACCTTTTTTTGTCTATCATAGAAGAAAAAATAAATTGCCAGCAGCCAAAAACTGTGTTATCATTAGAGTCATGGATGTTCTTGAGATAATTAAAGATTGTAGGATTGTTCCTGTCGTAAAGATTGATGATGCGGAGAAAGCCGTTCCCCTTGCAAAAGCTCTTCTGGCCGGTGGTATCCCCATAATCGAAATCACGTATAGGACTCAGGCCGCCCAGGCTTCAATTGCCAAAATTGTAAAGGCATGTCCACAGATGACTGTGGGGGCAGGTACTGTCATTAGTCCTGAATTGGCAAAAAGTGCCGTTCTTGCAGGTGCTTCGTTTCTTGTGAGTCCGGGATCCAACGATGCGACTATTGAATGGGCCTCAAAGCATAACATTCCCGTGATTCCTGGAGTTGCAACCCCCACCGAGATTGAGTCGGCCCTTATGAAAGGCATCAATGTACTTAAGCTGTTCCCTGCTGAGGTTCTTGGCGGAGTCAGGCTTGTGGATGCATTAAAGGGACCTTTCCCTCAGGTCCAGTTTTTGCCGACGGGCGGTGTATCTGAGGACAATGCGGCTTCTTACCTTCACAGGAGCAACGTTATTGCTGTTGGCGGAACCTGGATGGTAAAGAGTGAGCTTATTGAATCCGAAAACTGGGAAGAGATCACTAAGCTGTGCCGAAAGGCTTGTGCTTCAAGAAACGCATGATTGCTTTTTGGTTGGACTTGTATTTTTTTTCTCTTTTTAATAAAATACGATTGTTCTATAGCAGCAGATTTTAGGTATGTAGAATCGCTGTTAAGTTGAGGTTTTTATTATTTGCGAGGCGGTGTTGACCGAGGTATCTGATGAAACATAACGATGAGCACACAAAAAAACTAAAACAGATGACCCAGATCGAGCGTGAGCTTGGAAAAATCAAAGATACCGATATTCTTTTGGAAAACATCCTCATATCTGCATGTAAAATTGCCAATGCAGACGCAGGCTCAATTTATTCATACGAAGAGGAAGAAAATACCCTAAAAATCCGTTACAGCGTGAATTATACCCAGCAGGCACGTCTTGCGCCTGGTGTAAAATTACCTTATCTTGCTTTTTCTTTTCCTGTAAACTCAGAGACAATCTGCGGTTACTGTGCCATGAGCAAGCAGACAATCAATATTCCTGACGCATATACGATGAGTGAATGGGAGGATGAGGAGCATACTGTAAAACGCCCCTACCACTTTAGTTTTGCCACAGACTTGACTTCCGGCTATCATACGACTTCCATGCTTACATTGCCGCTTACCATGACAAACGGTAAGATTCTTGGTGTATTGCAGATAATAAATGCCCAGGATGCAAAGGGCAATATAATTCCGTTTGATACGGACGCAGAATTCTACATATCTCATTTTGCAACCAACGTAGGCCAGATTTACGAATACGCATATTTGACAAAGCAGCTGATTGAACGCCTTGTACGTATGGCAGGATACAGGGATCCTAAGGAAACCGGAGCGCATGTTGAGCGTGTCTCAAGTTTTGCGGTGGAAATCTATGACCGCTATGCTGCTACAATGGAAATCCCGGAGAATGAGAGGAACAGGTTCAGGGACAACCTTAAGCTTGCGGCAAAGAGCCACGATGTAGGTAAAGTTGCCATACCTGATGTCATCCTGAAAAAACAGGGGCCCCTTACAGATGAGGAAAGGGCGGTAATGCAGGGCCATACGATTCTTGGTGCACAGATTTTTGATCCTGTTGAAAGTGAGCTTGATAAAATGGCACAGGATGTGTGCATGCATCATCATGCCTACTACGACGGAAGCCCTAGAGGTTATCCCGGCATAATAGACAATTTCGGTTCATTTGAGCAGGGACAGGCAATCCTTCCCCCTGAGCAGAGAAAACCTCTTAAAGGCAAGGACATCCCCCTTGCGGCACGAATTGTTGCGCTTGCTGATGTTTATGATGCCCTAAGGCATTTGCGTTCATATAAAAAGCCATGGACGGCGGAAGAAACCTTCCAGGAGATACAGTCCCAGAGCGGAAAACAGTTTGATCCTGATTTGGTTGAGGCATTCATGCAGATAAGCAGCAGGCTTGAAGCCATAAACAAGGCCCTTACTCCGGAAGATGAAGCCTAGGGTAGGAGAGAGTTAAGGCATTCCCTGAATTTTCCTATTTCATTTTCTCCAAAAGATTTCCAGTTTCCCTTGGGTGCAATTCCAAGACTAATCATCTGCATGTGCAGTTCCCGTTCTTCCATCATGTGGTGAATGTTGTCTTCTGTGAATCTTACACCCCGGTCATTTATTACGCTTATGTTGTTTTGAAGAAGGCGTTTTGCAAGCGGAATGTCCCGTGTTACGACTATATCATCTTTTTGTGCGTTTTCCACAATATAGTCGTCGGCAGCCCCTTCTTTGGAATCGCAGACATGCATTGAAAAGTTAAGGTATTCAAAGGCTGGCTCGATGTTTCTGTTGGCAGCAAACTCAATGGGCATGTTTTTTTCACTTGCTTTCTGGAGGACAATTTTTCTTATAGGGGAAGGACATGAATCCGCATCAACCCAGATTTTCATGTTACAGGACCTTGTCGATTTTTTCGATCATTTGTTTTGTAAGGCGTTCTGCCTCATCCTGATCGGTACTTGAAACCTGAACCTGTGGATTTTGGGTTTTTGCCTTAAAAAGCTCGTCTGTCAGCGTAATTCCTGCAAGTATGCTTAACTGCAGAGGATTGTCGCTTGCACCTGATTCTTTAAGTGATGAGATTATTTCCTTGTAATGTGTAAGAAGTTTAGAGAGGTACTCGTCATCCTCACTGGCCCTGACGGAAAAAGAAGCTCCAAGAAGGTCAACCTGCAGTCTTCCCATTTTGATTCCTTAGGCCTAGAAAATATCGAATTGACCGTTTATGTCACCAGAAGAAGATTCAGGAGCCTGTTCCTTTTTTTCTTCTGTATATTGAATTGGTGTTGTGTCTGCTGCATTATCCTGTGCAACAGCCTGATTCTGTTTTGAATTGTCTTCCTGCGCCTTGGGTTCGGCGGGTTTTGTTTCGGTAAAGGCAAAATCAGCCTGACCATCCTGCGCTGTTTCAAGTGCATGTCCTGATTCAGAATCAAGAACTGCATTTTCAACATCATCAAGCTGGTCAAGTGCCTTGCGGATTGTTTCCTCGATCTGGCTTTGTTCTGCTTCCAGGGAAGAAACTAACCCCGATTTGTCAGCGAGCGAATTTTGGAGCTCTGAGCATTTACTACGCAAAGCATCGTTCTCTGACTGAAGCTGCAGGACCTGAGCGTTTAATGCACGGATTTTTTCTACAGCAGTTTCTACCTTTTTCTGCAACAATAAAACCTGATCGAGTGAAATCATTTATGCCTCAAGTGCCTTTTTGGCTACTTCTACCACTGCTTTGAAAGCGATGGGATCTTCAATTGCCATGTTGCTCAGAGCCTTGCGGTTCAGGGTAACTCCAGCCTTTGAGAGACCGTTGATAAAGCGGCTGTATGACAGGCCTTCATCACGGACAGCGGCATTGATACGTGCAATCCACAGTGAGCGGTAATCACGCTTCTTGCCCTTGCGTCCTGAATAGGCATGATCAAGAGACTTTACAACTGCATCTTTAGCAGCCTTGTAATTTGATTTTCTGTCACCATAAAAGCCTTTAGCCAGCTTTAAAATCTTTGCGCGACGATTCTTTCTTTTTGTTCCATCTATTGCTCTAGGCATCTTTCTTTTCTCCTATGAATCTAAATTGAATTATAATATCCGCTGCAAAATCAGCCGTATGGCAGCATCTGCTTGCGGATCTTCTTTGACTCACATTCAGAAAGAATACCTGAATGGCGAAGATTCATCTTGCGCTTTGGTGACCTCTTTGTCAAAATATGACGAAGATTCATTTTCTTGTACTTTACTTTGCCAGTACCTGTAAGACTGTAGCGTTTTGCTGCAGACTTCTTTGTCTTCATTTTTGGCATTTTAAAACCTCACTTCTTGACCTTTGAAGCCAATGTCATTGACATGAAACGGCCGTCCATTGCGGCAGCCTTTTCGATGACATAGGAACCTTCTTCCAGTCTTTTTTCTACTTCTTTCAGGACATCAAAGCCGAGCTCGGTGTGAGCAAGTTCCCTTCCGCGGAAACGGATGGTGACTTTTACCTTATCGCCTTCGTTTAAGAACTCCTGAACATGTTTTGCTTTGGTGTCAAGGTCGCCTGAGCCGATTTTTGGCTGCATACGAATTTCCTTGAGCTTCAATACCTTCTGGTTTTTCTTGGAGTCACGGAGTTTTTTCTCCTGTTCAAACCGGTATTTTCCAAAGTCCAGTATCTTACAAACCGGCGGATTTGCGTTGGGCGATACTTCAACAAGATCGAGATCACGCTCCTTTGCCAATTTAAGGGCCTCTAATGTAGGGACAATTCCCTTCTGAATACCTTCATCGTCAATGAGTCTGACCTCACGTACACGGATCTGTTCATTTACCCGCATTCCCTTATTGTCTGCCAACTATCCTCCTTGGTGTTATAAAACACTCTCTTGTAATAAGTGCCTTCTGACAATTATTACACAACATGGGTATCATATTATCAGAATTTATTATATTTTGTCTAGTAGAAAACACGAAAACTTAGGAAAACTTTGAGACTTCCTATTGACATTTTTTTGTCTTTTTGTTAAGACTGATAGAAAGGCAGAGACGCCACAGAAACCATTCTATTTCATGGGATGGCTTTTGTGGCGTTTTTTTTTTGCAATTTTTTGTAAAGGGGAATAGATATGCACAAATCATTGTATGAAACCTCGTTTGAGCACGACAGTTGTGGAATCGGAGCGATTGTCAGTATTGACGGCATTCCCAGCCGCAAGATAGTTGACGACGCTTTGAGTATCGTTGAAAAGCTTGAGCACAGGGCAGGAAAAGATGCTGACGGTCAAACAGGAGACGGTGTAGGTATTCTGATTCAGATATCCCATGATTTCTTTAAGGCTGAGGCTAAGTCTCTTGGCATTCAGCTTGGAGATGAAAGGGACTACGGAATCGGTATGTTCTTCTTTCCCCAGGAAAAGCTTCTTCGTGCACAGGCCATGCGCATGATAGAAAGCATTGCCAAAAAAGAAGGTCTTCCGTTCCTTGGCTGGAGGGATGTTCCGGTAAACGAGCAGGTTCTTGGAAACAGGGCCCGTGAATGCATGCCAAAAATCATGCAGTGTTTTATAGCCCGCCCTGATGGAGTAAAAAAAGGCCTTGATTTTGACCGCCGCCTGTATATTCTTCGCCGTCAGTTTGAGCATTCCCAATTGCAGTCTTATGTAGTTTCATTTTCAAGCCGCACAATCGTATATAAGGGAATGTTCCTTGTTAAGCAGCTCCGCAGTTTTTACAGTGACCTGCAGGATTCAAGATTCATATCTGCAGTTTCCATAGTCCATTCAAGATTCAGTACAAATACCCAACCAAGCTGGCAGAGGGCTCATCCCAACCGCCTTATAGCTCACAACGGAGAAATCAATACAATACGCGGAAATGTGGACCGCATGCTGGCACGTGAGGAAACTCTTGCCTCATCTTACATAAACGAAGACGACATGAAAAAAGTCCTGCCTGCCGTAGATGCAAGCGGTTCAGACTCTGCAATGCTTGACAATACCCTGGAATTCCTGATGATGAACGGAATGCCTCTGGCTCTTGCCGTTATGGTTTGTATTCCTGAGCCTTGGAAACATGATGCCGCAATGACACAGGAAAGAAAAGATTTCTATCATTATTGGGCAACAATGATGGAACCGTGGGACGGACCTGCTGCAATTCTTTTCAGCGATGGAGATGTTCTTGGTGCCACACTTGACCGCAACGGCCTTAGACCTAGCCGCTATTACATTACAAAAGACAATCATCTGATTCTTGCATCCGAAGTTGGAGTCCTTGATATTCCTGAAGAGAACATAAAATGCAAGTCACGCCTTGAGCCTGGCAGAATGCTGTTGGTTGATACAGTCAACAAAAAGCTTGTGTCTGATGATGAATGCAAGACTCAGTTTGCTTCTGCAAATCCATATGGAGAATGGCTGTTCACGAATCTTCTTCATTTAAGTGACCTTTCAATTCCAAATAAAAAAATACCGGTATATTCCCAGGAAGAACGCGACAGGATGTACAAGGCTTTCGGCTGGAATTACGAGGATGTAAATGAGATGATCCTTCCAATGGCAAAAAACGGAATTGAACCGACAGCCTCCATGGGTGTTGACAGTCCCCTTGCCATTATGTCCGACCGTCATCCGCCTCTTTTCTCTTATTTCAAGCAGTTGTTTGCTCAGGTAACCAACCCGCCGATTGACTCCCTTAGGGAAAAGATAGTTACTGATACAACTGTTTATGTTGGCTCAGATGGAAACCTTCTGGAAGCAAAGAGTTCAAACTGTACGGTTCTGGAGATAAACAATCCGATTTTGACCGGTGTTGACATGATGAAGATTAAGGCACTGGACAAGGATGGATGCCGTGCGGCTGTTGTTTCCCTGCTGTATTATAAGAATACTTCACTTGAGGCTGCCATAGAATCCGTGTTCAACGATATAGAAAAGAAATATCACAATAATGCAAACATAATAATCCTTTCTGATCGTGGAGTGGACGAAAACCATGTTGCAATTCCGTCATTGCTGGCGGTTTCTGCAGTAGAGCAGTATCTTATCCGTACAAAGAAAAGGACAAAGATTTCAATAATTCTGGAGTCTGCCGAAATACGTGATGTGCATCAGGCCGCTATGATTTTGGGTTATGGTGCCCGTGCAATCAATCCTTATCTTGCCCATGAATGTATTGCAGAATTGATTGACCAAAAACTCTTGGACAAGGATTATCATACTGCCATAGATGATTATAACAGTGCCATATTGAACGGTGTTGTCAAAATCGCTGCCAAGATGGGAATCTCTGCAATTCAGTCATATCAGTCTGCACAGATTTTCGAGGCTGTTGGCATAAGTCGTCCGGTAATAGACAAATATTTCACAAATACGGTGAGCCGTGTTGGTGGTATCTCGCTAAAGGAAATAGAAGAGGATGTGAACTATCATCACAACCGTGCTTTTGACCCGCTTGGCCTTGCTGTGAACACACACCTTGACACTGTAGGAAACCACAAGATGCGCCGTGGTCCAATGTGCGAGGATCATTTGTACAGTCCAGAGATTATCATAGCCCTGCAGCAGGCAACACAAAACAATGATTACCAGAGGTTCAAGGAATATTCCTCCATGGTCGATGACAACGCTCATCCGCATACATTAAGGTCATTGCTTGATTTTAATTATCCGGAGAAGGGAATCCCCATCGAAGAAGTTGAGGGCGTAGACAAGATTGTTACAAGATTCAAGACTGGTGCCATGTCATACGGTTCTATTTCTGAGGAAGCGCATAAATGCATGGCAAAGGCGATGAACCACCTGCACGGAAAATCTAATTCCGGAGAAGGAGGAGAAAATCCTGAACGTCTTGGAACAGAATACAACTCTGCGATTAAACAGGTTGCCTCAGGACGCTTTGGTGTTACAGAAGAATACCTTTTGAGTGCGCAGGAGATTCAGATAAAGATGGCACAGGGGGCAAAGCCAGGAGAAGGCGGCCATCTTCCCGGTAAAAAAGTTTATCCATGGATTGCAAAGACAAGATATGCCACTCCTGGTGTTTCACTTATTTCTCCGCCACCACATCATGACATTTATTCAATAGAAGATCTTGCCCAGCTTATTTATGACTTGAAGAATGCAAACCGTAAGGCTCGTATTTCGGTAAAGCTTGTAAGTGAGGCTGGAGTTGGAACAATTGCGTCTGGTGTTGCAAAAGCCGGCGCACAGGTAATATTGATTTCAGGTCACGACGGAGGTACGGGAGCGGCTCCTATTTCTTCAATACATCATGCAGGTCTTCCTTGGGAACTTGGACTTGCCGAGACACATCAGACCCTACTGCAGAACGGACTCAGGTCAAGGGTTCGCATTGAAACCGACGGTAAACTCATGAGCGGTAGGGATGTAATGATTGCGTCATTGCTTGGTGCCGAGGAGTTTGGATTTGCAACTGCCCCTCTCATAACAATGGGATGTGCGATGATGAGGGTGTGCAACCTTGATACCTGTCCGTTTGGTGTTGCCACACAGAACAGTGAGCTAAGAAAGCGGTTCAAGGGAAAACCTGAATACGTGGAAAACTTCATGCTCTTTATTGCACAGGAAATGCGTGAGTATATGGCAAAACTCGGTGTACGTACTGTTGACGAGCTTGTTGGCCGCAGCGATCTCCTTAAGCTAAAGGAAAAACCTTATGCAAGCAGGGCAAAGCTTGTTGACATGTCAAGGATACTTGGTGAGTCAGGCAACGTCTACTTTAAGAAAGAAGATGTCTTTGATTTCGGTCTGGAGAAAACTCTTGATGAGAAAGTACTCCTTCCGGCATTTGAGAAAATAAAATCAACACCGGCAGTTCTGTCCAAAAATGAAGTATGTGTCCACAGTACGGACCGTTCTTTTGGTACAATTCTTGGAAGCGAGATACAGAAAAAATATTCGGGTAAACTGGAAGACGACAGTTTTGTGGTAAACTGCACTGGTGGTGGTGGTCAGTCATTTGGAGCTTTTATTCCCAAGGGGCTTACATTGAAGCTGCATGGAGATTCAAACGATTATTTCGGAAAAGGTCTTTCAGGCGGAAAGCTTGTCGTGCTTCCTCCGGAGAACAGTAAGCTTGAGGCGGATAAGAACATCATCATCGGAAACGTAGCGCTCTTTGGTGCAACAGGCGGACAGGCATACATCAGCGGTATTGCAGGTGAACGCTTCTGTGTGCGTAATTCAGGAGCGACTGCGGTTGTAGAAGGCTGCGGTGACCACGGACTTGAATACATGACAGGCGGTATAGCTGTAATCCTTGGCCGTACAGGAAGGAACCTTGCGGCGGGTATGAGCGGCGGTATTGCATATGTTCTTGATACTCATCATGACCTTTACAAGAAAATAAACAGCCAGCTTGTTCTGGTTGAAGAAATTGAAACTTCATACGACAAAAATGAACTGTTAAAGCTGATTCAAAAGCATTATGATGAGACAGGTTCTGCATTGGCAAAAAAGATTCTGGACAGTTTTGATGAATATATTCCTAACTTCAAGAAAATTATTCCAAAGGATTACAAGCGCATGCTGAACGAAATCAGTCGCTGTGAAGAAAAGGGATACAGCTATCAAGATGCTGTTATGGAAGCATTCAAGACTATAACTCAGAAAGGAGCATGATTATGGCAATGGCAGAAGGTTTTTTGGAGTATGCAAGAAAAACAAACGGAGATGTTCCTCCAGAGAAAAGGATAAAGAACTTTGAGGAGTTCCACACATATCTGAATAATGAGGAAAGAAAATGTCAGGCCGCAAGGTGCATGAACTGCGGTGTGCCGATGTGTCAGAGCGCAATAAGGTTAAAGGGCATGGTAACAGGATGTCCCCTTCACAATTACATACCGGAATGGAATGATGCATTGTACAAGGGACAGTTTGACATGGCGGCATGGAGGCTGTTAAAGACTTCAAGTTTTCCTGAGTTTACGGGAAGGGTTTGTCCTGCATTGTGCGAGAAGGCATGCAACTGTGGAAACGGAGGAGACATTCAGGAAGCCGTTACAATTCATGACAATGAACTTTACATAATTGAAAAGGCATTTGAAAGCGGATACATGAAACCCCAGATTCCGGAAGTGCGCAGCGGGAAAAAAGTTGCCGTGATTGGTTCTGGTCCTTCGGGGCTTGCGGTGGCGGATCTTTTGAACAGGCGTGGACATTCGGTTACAGTCTACGAAAGGTCTGACAGAATCGGTGGCCTTTTGATGTACGGAATTCCAAACATGAAGCTGAATAAGAAAATCGTTGAGCGTCGTGTAAACCTTATGAAGGCGGAGGGGGTTGAATTCGTCGTAAACGCAGACATTGGCCGTAATGTAAAGGCGGAAAAAATTCTTGAGGAATACGATGCTGTTGCACTGTGCTGTGGGGCAAAAAAAGCCAGACCTCTTGCTGCAAAAGGTTCTGATGCCGAAGGTGTGATGTTTGCCGTTGACTGGCTTTCTTCGGTTACAAAAAGCCTTTTGGATTCAGAATTAAAGGATAAGAAATTTGTAGACGTAAAGGGTAAGGATGTTGTGATCCTTGGCGGAGGTGATACAGGAAACGACTGTACCGGTACTGCAATCCGTCTTGGATGCAAGAGTGTTACCCAGCTGGAGATGATGGCATGTCCACCTGAAAAAAGATCTCCTGACAATCCATGGCCTGAGTGGCCCAAGATCCTTAAGGTGGATTATGGTGCGGAAGAATCAATTGAAGTCTTTAAAAAAGACCCAAGGGTCTACAAGACTACGATAAAGGAAGTTCACGTAAAGGACGGTCATGTAGCGGGTCTGACTACCGTGCAGGTGGAATTTGTAAATGTTGACGGAAAACGCGTCCTAAAGGAAATCGAAGGCAGCGAAAAAGAGATACCGTGTGACATTGTACTTATTGCGGCAGGATTCCTTGGAGCAGAGGAATATACGGCAAAGGCATTTTCAGTTGAGCTTGGACAGAGGGGTACTGTGGCTACCGGCAGTGCGGAAAGCTATGCAACAAATGTGGATAAGGTTTTTACGGCTGGAGACATGCATCGCGGACAATCGCTTGTAGTCTGGGCCATAGCCGAGGGAAGGGCCTGTGCCGCAGAAATAGACCGCTATCTGATGGGATATTCAAATCTCTAAAAAAATGACTTGCAGTATTTGAAAAACTGGCTGATAATGTCTGTGGGCCTTAACGAAAAGCTTCCTGAGAGCGTAAGGATGACTGTTGAATACATCATGGCACATCCAGAACTGCAGGTGGAAGACCCTGATTTTGACGCATGGTGCGACAAGGTCATTCATGCAGTTGAGGATGCAAAGAAAGCTGTTTTGGCCTAGAACATTCCCGGGAAGACGTCCTTCATTCCGTAGAGTTTTCCCGGTTTTAACTTGCCGTCTTTCAAGAGGGAATCCAAGTTTTCCAGGGCGTGTACGGCACCGCTTGCAAATCCCTGTCTGCTGCGGGCTGTATGCGTAAGCTCTATTGTGTCTGCTGTGCTGTCAAAGTAAACAGTGTGTGTGCCCGGGACTGTTCCGCATCTTGTGGAAGAAACGTGCAGCTGGTTTGGTTGTGGCTTTGAATGGAATGCATCCGTGACGATTTCATTCTTGCGCTTAAAGCCTTCCAGTACGCGTTTTGCAATGTCGATTGCAGTTCCCGAGGGGCTGTCTGCCTTCTGGTTATGGTGCATTTCCCATACTGCGGCATCATATTCATCAAAATTGTTCACGAGCTTTGCGGCTTCCTCAACAATCTTGTAGAACATGTTTACGCCGATAGAAAAGTTTGCGCTGTGCATTATTGTTCCGCCAGTCTTTGATGCAAGGTCAGTGACATAATCAATTTTGTCGTTCCAGCCTGTTGAACCGACAACCAACGGAAGCTTTAGGGGAAGAAGGGCAGTGATGTTCTGGATTACTGTGGCGGGAGAAGTGAATTCGATTATGCCTTCCGCTCCGCTTTCCTTTACGGCTTTTGCCACGGCAGTTCCGTCATCGTCCTGAGGAACCTTGTATTTTGCATCCGGTGCAAAAGGATCAATTGTTGCGACAACAGTGTGTCCCAGTGACAATGCCGTCTGTTCCAGCATGTGTCCCATTTTTCCATAACCGACCAAAGCAATCTTCATGTTTTCCCCCATAAAATTCAATTTGAAATTCTTTTGATTATTTGAACAGTGCTGAATGTAAAATCTTTACAGTCCTGTCTGCATCGGCATTTTCTACAAGCATGCTTATGTTCACCTTGCTTGCACCCTGGGAAATCATCTGCACGTTGATTCCTTCGTTTTTGAGTGATGCAAATACGTCCGCAAGAATGCTGCTTGAATGGCCTGCATCACAAATGATTGTGACGATTGCCTTTCCCTTTTTCGCACGTACTTCTGCTACACGGCCAAGGTCTTCCAGAAGGCCTCCCAAATCCTTGTTGCCGTTTACGGTAAGGGATACGGATACCTCTGATGTTGCGATTACGTCAATGCTGATTTCCCACTTGAGGAACTGGTTGAAGATGTGTGCGAGGAAACCTGACGCTCCCAGCATTCGGCTTGACTGTATGTCTATGAGCGTTACGTTCTTTACAGTTGTGATTGCAGTAACCTGAGGGCGGGCGCTGTGGTGTTCTTCCACGATTATTGAACCCGGACTCTTTATGTTGTAGCTGTTCTTTACACGGACTGGAGTTCCTGTCTTGCGGCAAGGAATCATGCTCCTTGGGTGGAGTACCTGAGAGCCGAACATTGCAAGTTCCTGTGCTTCCTCGTATGTAACTTCCGGTACCGTGTGGGCCTCTGCTACGATGCGTGGATCTGCGGTAAGGATTCCGTCCACGTCCTTCCATGTCTGTATTTCTTCCGCTCCGAGTGCCGAACCGATCATTGTTGCGCTCAAGTCTGAACCGCCCCGTCCCAATGTAGTGATGATGCCCTTTTTGTCCTTGGCGATAAAGCCGGTGATGATGGGGATGGCCTTGTCCGTGCCGTTTTTGTAGGAGTTCAAGTGGCGTGGAATTTCCTGCCATACTTCATCCAAAAGCTCAGCCGACATGTAGTTTGAGTCGCTTACCATGCCTATGTCCCAGGCGTCATAATGCCTTGCTTCGGTGCCCAGCTTGTTGAGGTAGGCTGCCATCATGCGGACCGACATGCGCTCGCCAAAAGAAACGAGGTAGTCCCTGGTGCGTTTTGTAAGCTCACGAAGCATGCTGATTCCGGTGAGCAGGGTTTTCAATTCATCAAGAAGCTCTGCAATCGCAGGAACCTGAATGTCAAGTTCCTTTGCAGTCTTAAAGTGGAGGTCCTCAATTTTGGCAATATCCACTTTGCCCTTTACGGCCAAATCTGCCGCTTCCAGAAGATGGTCTGTTGTGTCTCCCATGGCACTTAATACAACAATGGGCCTGCTTTCCTTATATGCCTGAATTATCGAGGCGACGTGACGGATTCTTTCTGCGTTTGCCACAGAACTTCCGCCGAATTTCATAACTATCATGGGCTAATTCTAGCAAAAATCATGCATTCTGTAAACAGTTTTGACGAAAGATATTGCATATTTATGTTAAAAATGCTATATTGAATGCATAAAATTACATTTTTAAGAGGTTTTTTTATGGCAAAAGATAAGGTTGTTTTGGCTTATTCAGGAGGACTTGACACTACGGTCATCATTCCGTGGCTCAAGGAAAACTATGACTACGACGTTATCGCTGTCTGCATTGATCTTGGACAGGGCGATGACTGGGAAGCAATCAAGGCCCGTGCCCTCAAGACAGGTGCCTCAGCATGTTATGTAGTTGATGCCCGCGAGGAATACATCACCGAATACTGCTGGCCTGCTCTTAAGGCAAATGCTGTATATGAGGATGAATATCTTCTGGGTACTTCAACCGCACGTCCTCTTATTGGAAAGATTCTTGTTGAATACGCACGCCAGGAAAAGGCTGTAGCAATCTGCCACGGTGCCACAGGAAAGGGCAACGACCAGGTTCGCTTTGAACTTGCAATAAAGGCATTTGCACCCGACATCAAGGTAATCGCCGCATGGAGGGATGACAAGTGGAACATGGACAGCCGTGAGGCAGAAATCGCATATCTTGAACAGCGTGGACTTGAAGTTCCGATGAAGAAGGACCAGTCATACAGCCGCGACGAAAACATCTGGCACTTGAGCCACGAGGGTCTTGAACTTGAGAAGACGGAAAATGAGCCTCAGTACAAGCACATGCTCAAGAACACCACAGTTCCGGAAGAAGCCCCTGATGAAGGCGAGTATGTAAAGATTGACTTTGTAAAGGGAATCCCGGTTGCCGTAAACGACAAGAAGATGGGAGCTCTTGAACTCCTTACAACCCTGAATGAAATCGGCGGAAGAAACGGTGTTGGTCTTGTAGACATCTGCGAGAACCGCTGCGTCGGAATGAAGAGCCGCGGAGTCTACGAAACCCCGGGTGGAGCAATCCTGTACTTTGCGCACAGGATGATGGACCACATATGCCTTGACCGCGATACATACCACTACAAGCAGCAGCTTTCAGTAAAGGTTGCCGAGCTGATTTATGACGGCAAATGGTTTACCACACTCTTTGACAGCTGCATGGCATTTGTAGACAAGACAGAAGAAACAGTAACCGGCTGGGCAAAAGTCAAGCTGTGCAAGGGAGCAATCAGGGGAGCAGGAAGCGCCTCAAAATACAGCCTCTACAACGAAAGCATAGCCAGCTTCAAGACCGGCGACCTCTACGACCACAAAGACGCCCAGGGCTTCATCACACTGTTCGGCCTTCCACTTAAGGTTAGGGCCATGATGGAGCAGCAAGTTGGCGAAGGTCAGGCCATAGTAGAGAGCAAGGCCTTCAAAAAGAGACCAACCGAGTAAAAGATTACAATTAAAAGAGGCTGCGACCAAGGGAGCAGTCTCCTCCAACTTGCAGGCCTCCTGCCCCCGTGCAGGAGGCCTCATTACTATACAGTGAACAATCAGCACAATTAAGGAAAAGATTACGATGGGTCAAGTTGGCGAGGGACAGGCCATCTTAGAGAGTAAATCGTTTAAGAAAAGGCCTACAGAGTAAACGATTACATGCTTTAGTGGTTGCGACCCAAGGGAGCAAGCACCGCCGACTTGCAGCCCGCTTGTCCCCCACAAGCGGGCTCGTTGCTATATGGTAAGCGGTTAGTACGATTAAGGAAATGGTAGCGATGGGTCAAGTCGGCGAGGAAGATGAAAAAAATCACTTGGCTTCCATTTCTTCAAAAAGACTGATGTAACTAGTTTAAGTATCTGATATAACCCCGGTTTTATATGCACGAGCGATGTCAAGAAAACTCTTAAGTTGGGAAGATGACAGAGAATTGATGATGCGTATGATTTCTTTCTTTTGCCAGTCATCTTTTGTGCCAGATTGAGAAGATGGTGTGGATAAATCTTTTCCTGTTATTAAATATTCGGTTGTGGTGTTTAAGGCGGCTGCCATTTTTACCGCAACATCCGCAGCAGGAATTGATCCTCGGTAAAGATACATATTGAGTGTGTTTATACTGATACCAATCCGCTCTGCAAAATCAATTTTTGACAGGCCCTGATAATTCAACTCGTCTAAAAGTCTTTCCCGGAATAATTTGTTCTTTTCTTTCATAATATTCAAGAATACAAAAAGTGTGTAATTGAAAGTTGACTTTATGTGTTATTGGATTTATAATATGTGTAATAACACATTTATTGAAATGCTATTGAAAGTTTTTTTCAAAATTCACTTGGCTTTTTGAATTATTTTTAATTTTCTTTCTTAGTGTTGCATGAAATGACATAGTGCGGTAGTAGAATAAACATATAAACTCTTTTATAAGGATGGTTAACATGAAAAAGAAAATTATTTCACTCATCATCGCATTCTGTGCAATGGTGGTTGCTTCTGTGGCTGTGTTTGCCGATACAGTGACATTCGACAAGAAGAACAATGGGAATGAAAAGGATTTCGTTGAATCGGACTTTTCTTCTCTAAAGGAACTGCAGAATCTCTGCAAAAAGTACAAGAAGAATAATGCTCAAGTCCTTGTAAAAGCAGGATCTCCTTTTGCTGTCTTTACAACCGTGGATGGTAGTACAGCTGACTTTTATAAAATCTTTGAGTGTTTTGGTGTCTCTGTTAATCCTTTAAATCCACCTATGAGCGAGGGGCTCAACATAGGATTTGATTCTAGAGGTGGCTACTATAAAGATGATTTTCAAATTGATTTTAAATATGATGGGAAAGCATATGTTTTTGATAAGATTTCAGTAGTAAAGCCAAATACTGTAGCATTCCTGAATGTTCAGTACAATAATTATGATTTTAACAACTGGAATAATTTTACTAAAAAAACAAAAGATCCTCTGTACAAGCAGCAGAAAGAAGAATTCAACTCGATGAAGGAATTTGAAAAACTGTATAAGAAGCATAAATCAGAATCTTTTTACATTATAATTCCCGTTGGATCAAAAATAAGAAATGAAAGTAATCTGGAGTCGCTTTCAAAAATTCTTTTTGATGATTCCACGGTAATAAAGAAAAAGTATATGTCATTCTTCAACTCAAATTCTACAGTCGTAATTGATTCGATTGTATGGGAACCTCAGAAATCAAGCTCTGGTGATCTTGTGGATGCTCTGTTCTCTTCAATAGCTTCTGCTGTCAGTATTTCAAGAGATACTACAATCAGTATTGAATCAAAATCAAAATTCCTCACATTGGAAAAGGAATTGTTTGATGCAGAACGTTCAGCAAATGAAAAGAAAGGATACGGCAGGCTTACCGATGCAGAGGTTGAAAATGAAAGAAAACAAAATGAAGCTGCAGGCCGTGGTAAAGTTACCAATGCGGAAATCTTAAGAGCAGAGCGTGCCGCAAACGAAAAGGCAGGATTGGGAAAACTCACAAACGCAGAGGTAGAGACTGAACGCAGTAAGAATGAAGCAGCGGGTCTGGGGAAAGTGACTAATGCCGAGGTAGAAAAAGAACGAAAGGCAAACGAAAAAGCAGGGTTAGGAACTATTTCAAATAAACAGGTTGAGCTGGAAAGAGAGGCAAATGAAAAAGCGGGCTTAGGTAAGAAAACCAATGCTGAAGTTGAAAAAGAGCGTAAGGAAATAGAACTTGCTAAAAACAAGGAGATGATAAAACCCTTGTTGGAAAAAGCTAAAGCTTATGAGCAGAAAAAACAGTGGGCATATGCCCTTAATGCCTACTATGAGATTACATTATTAGATCTTGATTCATCAGTAAAAGAGGAAGCTAAGGGCTATTATACAGAATTGGCTGAAACAATCAAAAATGGAAATCCTGGTAAAGGTAAGTTTAATGATTTTGTCCTGCATGATGAATGGAAAAATCTCTTAATTAATGCAGAGAAATTCGGAACCGAATATGGCCGCTATGCCTTTACTATTGGAAAGCTTAAGAAAGGAGCACTTGACTATGCCAAAAAGACCGCCACATATACAGCTGAGATAAAGTATTCTGAATCTGAAAGATATAAAAACGTAATCGAAGTTATTGACGCTGGTTATACAAAAGCTTATAAGAATGATTGGAAGGATCTTCCTGTTCCATCATATTGGCCGGAAATCTCTGTGTCAGGTTTGAATTCAAAAGCTAATTTAGTAGATGGTGTTGCTGTATATCGCACGAGTGTCACGGATATTTTCTATACAGAATATGATGCAAGAGTTTTAGAAAACCCTATAATGAGAAATGGAAAAAACTATCCTCAGACAATAAACGTCATGGAAAATGGTATTGGTAAAAAATCTTCTACTGCGATATACAATGCATTCTATTGTGACGACGGATGTGTAAAATTAGTTGAAACAAATGGTAAACTTGCGTTATTAAGATATTCTTTATATGACTTATCATTCAACATCATTGATAATAACGGAAAAGAACTTGTAAAGCCTAAAAGATTACTAATGAGAGGAAAGTGGGGACTTGTGGAGTACAATTATATTTCAGGAGTTTATTATGAAATGTCTTCAAAACCAGAGTTGGTAATATCTTTTGAAGGTATTTCTCAAAGTATGATGGAGAAAATCGATAATGGTACCGCAAAAATCAATTTACTTAAAGTGTACCTTGAATATGGTAATTATAACAAAGCAGATGATACTTTTGCAACAACAGGTAATGAAAGGGCTTTCATTAAAAACATGCCTGAACTTGAAATTCCTTTGGAAAAGATATCAGTGAAATATGAGGAATAGGAAGGTGCTTAATGGATAATCTAATTGTCATAATAATCAGTTTTGTGGTATCAGTCGGTATAGGAATTGTTATTCAAGTATTCACTATGAAAATGATAGATGCGGAATATTGCCGGAATAAGTTTGTATCATTGGCAAATAGTGAGATTGAAACAAAAATAAAAAGACTTGAAGATCTTGCTACTAGTTTAGCTCTAAAAATTGGAGCTGGACTTGGTCTGTGTGTGTCTATCTTGTTCTTCTCTATAGGAATCTTTAAATTCAAAGGTATCATTTCTACGATTTTAAAATTCCTTTCCCCATTTATTCCTTGTATACTGATTGCCTTTATTGTTGCAGCCCTAATTGTTAATGTATATTGTGTTAAGCATTTTGGTAAAACACTTGCTTTCCTGGATATGATCAATAATGCTTCGATAGTAAAATATTCTGTCTGCAAAGAAACAGTATCACCTGTTGATGAAAAGAGCACGAAATATGGAGATCAATATCTGGTCAAACTTGGAACTGGGTTGAATTCTTCCATATCCAGAACTGTATGGTTTTATCGTGTAATTGGAGCAGTCATAGGTTTTGCTGCTGGAATTATACCTGTCTTCTTGTTGTCTGATAATATTATCATAACTATTCTTGCAGGTGTTGTTGGAGAGGCCATTTTTGTGATTCTCTTTAATGTACTTGCAAGGAAACACTGCATAAATCATTATGGATATTTGTCAACTTATTATCAGCTTCATATCGACATTTATTCAATAAAGAAACAACTTGAAAATGGCGGGCTCAATTCTGGAAAAGTAATTCCTGAGAATATGAATGCATATAGTGCAAAGACAGAAAACCAGCGGGAAGAGAAAATAAACTCGATTTCCCTTAAGGATGGATATCAGTTTGCATCAGTTCCTTCACGAATCTTTGCGGAGAAAACGGATAATCCCGGAAGTTACTGTTGTCCATACTGCTATACAGAGGTTTCTTCTGAAGTTTCATCTATGTGTGTGAATTGCGGCAAGTCACTAGGTGTCGATGTAACGAAAGATTATTCTCCCAAAGCAGAACCTGTATCAAGTGAAGTTCCAAAAGAAACTCAAGTCAATGAAGCAAATACCAAGGTTAGTGATGTAAAAGAAAATGAAGAAGGAAAAGTTCCGCCCAAGAAGAAAAAGCTTTTCATTGGCATAGGTATAGGGGCCGTTGCTTTGGCAGGTGTGGTAGCGGCTGTGATTTATGTTGCAAATAAGGGATTACCGTTTGAAACTAAAAAAACTGAATCAGTTTTGTCAGATGATGATTGGAATGAATTAATGGATTCTTCTTATTTAGATGCTCTTAATGACATTGACTGGTCAGCTTTCCTCGATGATGATGAAACGGTAGAAAATGAGGAAAATGACGTTATCACTGATATTCCGCAAGAAAGTCATGGTATTGTAGTTGGCTCTGTCCTGCGTTGTGACAGCAACTTAAGGCTTCGTGCAAGTGAAAGTGCCGATAGTTCTGTAATTACAACTATGAGTAAAGACACTACGGTAAAGGTAATCAAGATAGGAAAAGAGGATGTAAGCGAAGGAATAACATCAAATTGGGTCCAGGTAGAGGTTCTTCCTGGCGGTAAAGACAGGGATTCAAAGCGGATCCCGGACGGAACAGTCGGATGGTGTTTCGGAGGATTTTTAAAGCCTTAAAAAATAGGTGTAAATCGTAAGTACCTGACAAAAACAAATTGTCATTCACGACTTGAAACGGCATCTATGACATGTTTTTTTTGTGCATAAATTTCGAATCAAGTCGAGAATGTTACTTAGGACAAGCATAATGAACAAACTATTTTAACTCCTCTAATTCCTTCTGTACAATTTGGAATACCATGCCAGTTCTGAGGCACCGCGTTCGTCCGTGAGACCGTATGGCATCCTCCAGCTCCAGTTGCCGGCCGCAGTTGAAGGTGTGTTCATCCTTGCGTCACTTCCCAGACTGTAGACATCCTGCAGCGGAACAATGCAAATGTCCGCCGTAGAAGCGAATGCCGCACGTATGAGTGTATGTGCCACAGTCATGTTGTCGATGTCTTCGTAGAGGTTAAAGTAGTTGCAGAGGTTTCTCTTGAGTCCGTCTCCGCCTTTTTCAAGCCAGCCCATGCTTGTGTCGTTGTCGTGGGTTCCAGTGTAAATGACGGAGTTGGGGTTTGATATGTTGTGGGGGAGGTATGCGTTGTCTGCGCTTCCTTCTGACCATTCGTTTCCGTCAAATGCAAACTGGAGTATTTTCATTCCGGGGAAGCCGACTGTATCACGGAGCTTTTCTACGGTTGGGGTAAGAACTCCAAGGTCTTCTGCGATGATGGGGAGTTTTCCCAGTTCCTTTTTTATTGTGTCAAACAGTGCTTTGCCGGGACCTTTTTTCCATTCACCGCCGATAGCATTTTCAGCGCCAAAGGGAATCTGCCAGTATTCATCAAAGCCGCGGAAATGGTCGATTCGCACTATGTCCACAAGGGTAAGCATGTTTTTGATTCTTTCCATCCACCAGAGGTAACCGTCAGCCTTCATGGCGGTCCAGTCGTAGAGGGGATTCCCCCAGAGCTGGCCTGTCTCGCTGAAGTAATCCGGTGGAACGCCGGCGCATGTTTTCTGCTCAAGTTTCTTTCTGTCAAACTGGAAGAGGCTTTGGTTTGACCACAGGTCTGCGGAATCAGATGCGACGAAAATCGGTATGTCTCCTATGATCTGTATGCCCAGGGAGTTGACGTATTTTTTTAAGGCGCTCCACTGTTCCCTAAAGAAAAACTGAATGGCCTTAATCTCTTCAATTTCTTCCTCATGGTCACGGTTCCATTTTTCCACAGCCTCCTCTTTGTGGGATGCCAGGTCCTTGGGCCAGTATCTGTTCCATGTGCTTGCAGGTCCCTCAACTTTTTCTTCCTGGGCCTTTGCGTCGTAAAAACGCTTGATGCTCATAAAGCTTGCAAAGCTGTCCAGCCACTTTTTGTTGTCTTCTTTGAATTTCTCGTAGCGAAGATAATCCTTGCGCTTTACGTTTCGGAGGAAGTATGATGCGCATGAATATAAAACAGGAGTCTTCCACCATACGACGGAGCCAAAATCAACCGGACCTTCTTCCTTGATGTAATCGGCAACCACGACGTCCTCAGCCTTTGCCCATCCCCGTTCAACAAGGTCATCCAAATCAATCAAAAGGGGATTTCCCGCAAATGTGGAAAAACTCGCATAGGGACTGTCTCCGTAGCCTGTGGGACCAAGTGGAAGAACCTGCCATAAGGTCTGATTTCCCCTGTGAAGCCAGTCCGCAAAAGAATAGGCCTCTTTTCCCAATGTTCCGATTCCTTCTTTTCCCGGGAGGGACGTCAAGTGCAGCAAAACACCGCTTTTTCTGTTATTCATATTCAACCTCGCTAAAATCTATTGTTTTCATTTAGATTATTATTAATCAATCTTCCATAAGCCTTTTAACCAGCTCCTCCGCCGTAACTAAATCGCAGTCCCTCATGACCCTCTTGAAATCCTCGTAGACTTGCTTTCTGTATTGCTTGTCATCATCTGAATTCGCGGCCACTGGATTAGTCGGGCTAGGGATGATTGCGGAGACACAGGTGTCGGAATACTTGGTTCCATCATAGACGCTCTTTATGGTCATCTTGATTTTGGTCGTCTTTTTGGGGAAGGTTATGTAGTTGAAGTAAACCTTGTCGTCGAAACTAACCGTCCAGGAATCTCCGTTAACAAGGTCGTCCATCCGCACTTCCTTGAGCCTGGAATTTTCCTTGTAGAGCTTGAGCTTGTTGATGTCGGTATATCCGTTTAAGACAGACATGCCAGCCATATCCTCAGTAAACTCAACCGTGATTGATTCTCCGATTCCGTTCCCCTCGGCTCCTTCAACCCAGGGAATGTGCGAGTAGTTCCACCAGTAGGGATGGCACTTGCAGCCAATCTCAAAGCACTTCTCAAGGTTCTCAGGCTCATAGACGACTTTTCTTCCTCCAAGAGTTTCAGAATAGGATGAGCTTGCCGAAATGGACTTAAAGTAATAGCTGTGGTACCTCATAAGGTCATCGTCCTCTTCATCCCTGTAGCTTAAGGCACCGTCATTCTTAAAGTTTGTAAAACGCTGGTTTATCTGGCCTCCCATGATAAAAAGATAGCTGTCGTTTTCGCCGGGCCCGTACTTGAATTTCATGAATCCGTCTTTGTCGTAGGCCATTCTGCTCCTGTCATATTTTGCAAAGGCATTGCAGTAGTAGGGGTAGGCAAGATAAATAACATCGTCGTTGTAGTAGATTGCAGAACCGTCGTCCTCACCCAAAGTGATTTCAGCCAGGTCGTCGGGGATGGATGAATAGTCAACCTCGCTAAGCTCGATCAGTCCGTCCTTGACTCCATTTTCAATGATAGAATTTCCGTATTCATCCGTCAGTGAATTGTCCCAAGGCTCTATGTCGCCTCCGAAAACCCAGCCGTGATTTGAATATTTTTCAACATAATACCAGTTGTTTTCCTTTCCGTTAACCTTATAGAAATCCTTGGTTCTTCCCAGCACCGTGATTTCAATTCCTCTGTACCAGTCAAAAAGTTGGGTTCCATCATCATAAAGCCGCCTGACTTTTTTGTCTTTGGAGTAGGCCTGCCAGCTCATGTTTTTGACCGGTATTTTTTCGCTCGTTACATCCGGCCTGGAATAAACGCAAGTCCTGTCCTTGGGCGTGTACAATTTTCTCCCAAGGTAGGTTGCGGGAAGTCCTTCAATAATGGTGTCGGAAAATTCAGCAAGGTCCTGTGTGTACGCTCTTAAGTAAAAGGCAGAGTCCTTGTAGACAAAGGCACCCTTATTGTCCAGGTTCATATAGTCAGGCATGTATTCAATCATACAGTCCTTTCCGTCGGGGAAGAGATAGTCCAGTATGGCCTGCTTTTTTTCATCAGGACCGTCGGATGCAGAAAAATCAATTTTGTCTTCATCAGGGGATTCAAGCAGGATGAACTGATGGCGGACATTTCCATCTTCATCTATTCCTCCGTAAGAATGTCTTAAAAGTCCGCTTGCAAAAGCCCTTCCGTTTCCGCAGAAAAGCTGGTAGTTGGCAGTCATACCGCTTTTGTCTTTAGAGCCAATGTAAAACTTAATCATTTTGTCGTCACTTTGCCAGTCGGACGGGAAACTGTCAGGTATATTGCTGTATGTGATTTCCGAATTTACTGTTGCCATGGCCTCGGAACTGGAGTTGGGTTCTTCAACTTTATCCTTTCCCTTGCATCCGGAAAAAAGGATGAGGATTGAGACTATAAAAAAAAGGTGAGCTTTCACTGCTTTCATTCAGGACCTCCTGCTTTAGGATAACACAAGACATTTTATAGTTCAATACCTCTGCTTATAATAAGAATAATCAATTCTATGCCGGATTTTACAACTTGCAGTCTTAATGAAAAAAACAATTGACAATTAAAAAACATTGCTTTAACATATACTTAACGAGCGTTAAGTAAAAGGAGAAAACAGCCCATGAAAGTTTATAATTCAAGAAAAAGCGAGGCCTTGATTAAGGAAACTTACTCCCAACTGGTAAAAATGTGGGATATTCCGGTTAGTCCTGTTGATTTAGAAGGAAGGTATGGAATCACTCACATCAATGTTTTTGGAAATGAAGATGCGCCTCCACTTGTTTTGTTTCATGGTGTAGGGGATGACTCTGCCCTGATGTGGATATATAATGCCGGTGAATTGGGAAAATATTTCCGGTGCTATGCGGTTGACACAATCGGCGGTCCGGGCCTAAGCATTCCAAACTCAGGATATGACAAAGATTTTGACGATGCCGTCTGGATAGAGGAAACGCTTGACAAGTTGAATCTTTCAAAGGTCTATATGGCGGGAATTTCAAACGGGGCCTATCTTACTCAAAGCTTTATGATGGAAAAGCCGGACAGAGTTATAAGGGGAATATGCATGGCGGGCGCTCTTCCAGTTTTTGGCAAGAAAGGCTCTATGCTTGCAATGATAAAAATCTTTTTCCCGGAAGCCCTTTTTCCGTCCGATAAAAATGTTGTAAAGCTTATCAAAAAGATTACAGGTTCAAATTATAAAGTCTTTACAGAAAATGATGCTGTTTTTAAGCACTTCAAGTATTTAATGACGGGCTTTAACAGAAAGGCCATGATGAACCACAAGGTTAAGGGTTTCCAAAAGGAAGAGATAGAAAGGATCCGTGACAAATGCCTTTACATAGAAGGTGAAAAAGACCCCTTTATGATTCTGGGTGGAAAAAAAGTTTTGAATGATTACAAGATGAACGTCTTGTGGATTGAAGACGCGGGCCACGGCATAAACCACGAGGCGGCCCATGAAGTTAACTCCGCCATTATTGATTTTTTCAAATAAAGGATAAATGATGAACAACAGAGAAAACATGCTGAACGTTGCCCTGGATATGTTTTCAAAAAGAGGCTACAAAGCGGTTTCTGTCCGGGACATCTGCGGAAAACTGAAACTTAAGGAAAGCGCTCTCTATTATCATTTCAAGAACAAGCAGGCATTGCTTGACGCACTGTATCAAAGGATTCTTGACCTAATAGAAAGCATGAGGTCTTCTTTTGACCAGGCATTCGCTATGATAACTAGTGTGGGCATGGAAGAAATGAAAATGGTTTCGGTATCTTTCCTTAAAGATTATTTCTGCAATTCCCACGTTTCAAAATTCATTTCAATGCTGACAATAGAGCGTTTGTCCGATGCCAAGGCATACAGGATTTACAGAAAACTTGTTTATGACATGCCACTTGAACAATGTGACAAAGTATTTAAGCTGATGGTCCAGAAAAGAATTGTGAAGGCAGCGGGACAGGAAAATTATTCAAAGATTTATTGTTCGATAATATTCAACGCCTATAATGAACATGTATTCGGAAAAACGGCTAGCACAAGGGCAGTTGAAAAAGCCGTGGCTCAGGTGAATCAGGAAATAGAGGCTTTCTATAAATTGATAAGGATATGATTTTTTTAAAGACAAGTGGACTATATGTAAAATGGCGCTTGACATGGTTCGAGATATGTCGTAGGCTAATTTTATGGAAAGTGATTTTATCAAGCAAAAAAAAATTGAATTTGAGGAAAGTGAAGATGAAATACTATAGAATCCACACAAAAGACATCGCATATATTACCCAGCAGCCAAGGGGAATCTTTACGGCAATTTTTAAACTCGTTGAATCAAAAACTATGAATGAAGATGAGATAAAGGAATACTGGAAAAATCGGGAATACTTTGAAAAAGTGCTGCCACTTCCTCCCTATTATGAAAAAGGGAATCCTGACAAGGCGGTAACATGGTTTAAGGACAACGAAAAAGGCAATGACATTTTCAGGCAGATGACATTTTATTTAAAGATGGCTGAAAAATACCATTTGGATTTGTACAGGTCAGAGGCAGAAGAGATTCCCGGTGAGTTGGTTTACGAAGACGCCTTTCAAATCGCGGTAAAAAATTGCCGGGAAGAAAATATTAAGACAGTAAGGCTTTAGGATTTAACTCATTTCCTTGTTTTTACATGATAGTACGATTCTAGCGAAAAATCTACTCTTGTGTGATGCCATTCAGGCTAGTGGGCTGACGTCTCAGCAGTTTCCCAAATACTACTTTACATATCCTTCATGCCATCCAAACCAACCGGTATAGTTAATGGCATTTTTAAACATATAATCTTCATAACCTTGAATGTTTTTAAGTAATTCTTTTAATTCTTGTTGTTTTTCTTCACTTAAGCTGATTGGAGTTTCATGGGAAATAAGCCATTCATAAGAAACATGTATTATTTCTTTCATCAAATTTAAGGTTTCCCTTTCGTCATTGTTTAGTTTGGTTCCTTTATTTAGTATTTCATAATCGAGCCAAGGATTTTTCCAATGACTTAAAAAGAAATCTTTATCAATCATTTCTTAACTCCAAATCTTTTAATTAGGTAGAAACAAAAGATGTTATTTATTTTACCCACCAATCATGACTCCAATATCCCCATTTGCAATTATCCTGATGAATCCACAGATGACAAGATGAAAAGGATAATAGAAATAAAAGAAATATTTCATTCCTTTAAAAGAGCCTCTTTGTCCATTATAATTTTTCAATAGTGGAATTGTCAATGCCACGCCCATTTGAATTATTCCGTAGATTGGATTGATAAAAATCGCATAAACTGTCGCATACATCGCAATGCACAAAAGCATCATAATCATCTGTTTTTTGAAATTTCCGCGGTTCCATCCAAAATACAAGATGACAAGAAAAGCAGGACTGGACCAGTCTGAAGGAAAAGCCAATGCCGCAAGTACAAATATCAATATTGTTTTCTGCCACTGCTTTAACTTTTGTGAATCAGAAATTGACAAGCCTAAAACCCCGAGAAACAGAGGCCATATTACGCTTGTTTGATTGAAACAGCCTGTCTTAAAGGGAATGAATGGAATTCCAAATGCAAAATTATATGCAAAATGCCCGATTACAGAAAAGATAAATAGTCTTAAAAGATATTTCTTTAGATTATGCGTGTAATGATATCCTTCTGCAACCATATACCAGAAAATAGGAGCGGCCAGCCTGCCAAGTATGTGAAGCAAAATTATCCACCAGTCTGTCGGGTAGTTCGGGAAGAGCACGCATATTACATGATCCAATGTCATGGAAAGTATGGCAATTACTTTAAGTTGATTACCTGTCAAACCTTTTTCCATTATTATTCCTACCTTTTAGCTTTCTTCATAAAGTTTTGCAAAAGCCAGCTTTAATAATTCAACATCACCTGGACAGAAATCAAAGTCTGTTAATTCTTCTTTGCCAATCCATTTTATTTCTGATATTTCGTCCTTATTGAATACTGGCTTATCAAGCAATTCTCCGTAATATGCGATAGTAATATACATCAGATCGTTTAAATACATTGCCCTTGAATGCAAATGCTTTAGGTCCTTTATTCTGCAATTTATTTCTTCCTTAACTTCTCGAATTATGCAATCCTTGAAATCCTCTCCAAATTCGAGGTTCCCACCTATCACTTCCCATAGTCCGGGAAAGTATTTTTTCTTCATGCTTCTTTTTGAAATTAATACTTGTTTTCTTTCCCTGTCAATTGGAAGGAAAGCACAACCGACCATCTGTATTTTATCTACCATTTTTCCTCTCCCAGGTGTCAAAGTTGGGGTGACCTGATGCCTGCTACGAAGCGGTGTTAGGTCCCCCTTTACTCCTTAGTCCAATCTTCTACTTTTATCCAGGGAACTCTTTCAAATTCTCCGACATTGTTCGTAACCACAATCAAATCGTTTGTCATGGCCTGTGCCGCAATTTTCATATCATATGGCCCAATAGGAATTCCTTTCTTTTCAAGATATGCTCTGATCAATCCAAAATTTTCTGCATCATTTGGCTTGAAGTCTATAATCTTGAACGGAGAAACAAAATCCAATACAGCCTGATGTTCTCTATACTTGCTCTTATATCCATTTGTTTTCACCCATTTCTACCAGCTTATTTCTTTTTTCAAAAGTGTTTCTACCCAACAAACTCGAATTTATCGCTATAATTCCATTTTCTAATCACATCATAAGTTCGCTAACAGCGAAAACTACAACTTTTCCTGAAATAATCACCCTGTTTTCTCTTAACTCGCAGATCAGCTCGCCTCCACGTTTTGATGCCTGGTACGCTTTGATACTGCTTTTGCCAAGCCGCTCTGTCCAATACGGTGTTATCATACAGTGAACAGAACCTGTGACCGGATCCTCAGGAATACTTAGTTCAGGTACAAAGAAACGTGAAACGCAGTCATAGTC
>JAEEGL014326033.1_pt1 | contig 143372 bp, 122 predicted proteins | sample 9134231 | NCBI WGS metagenome assembly JAEEGL01 (sample SAMN16246548, study PRJNA631951) | gut metagenome | biome: gut microbiome; feature: rumen; material: fiber-attached | host: Bos | place: Iran: Karaj | collected 2018-10 | reverse complement strand
TCTGGCGCATTTCATAAAAAGCCTTAACAAGTCTGATCTTGAAGTCCACTACCTTCGGTGTGTTGCTCATGAAACTGATAAGTAAGGTAGCCTGCTGTTCATTAAGGATGGCAACTGCTAATGGCTTGATTGCTCCACGACGCATTTCAAATGCCTCGCTCTGTCCGTCTCTCATTTCAAATGCGAGTGAACCAAAGACACTGAGTGAATCCTCGTGCTGACGAACTAACTGAATCACCCCATGATGCGGACGATTAAGAACCTGAGCAATGATAAGAGAAGTGGTTACCGGCTGATCCTCGCTGACTTCAACGAGATTGGATACCGCCTGTGCGGTCATTGATAAATTAGTCATATCGACTCCGTATTTTTCGAATTAAAGATTGCCTAATGGCGCTGAGAGGTTCGAACCCTACGGAAGGGCGTGGACGTCACCGTTACCACCCTCTCAGCATATCAAGATAGATCTATCCCAATGTCTGAGAGATTAAGATTGTAATGAGTTGTGTTCCGTAGAGTTTCGACGCTCTTTTTTAAGAATACTGCATTACAATCTGATTTTCAACTGCTAGTTATTATTTTCCTTGATAATTACATCATAGACATCGTACTTACTGCCGGTTGACGGTCTTCTGGTGGCCTTAACCAAACAGAAACCGTAACGGTGAAGAACCCATAAGTGCAGAAACTTTACTGCTACATCGCAGACTTCACGAACCTCTGTGCCGTCGTCAACTGTCAGATAAACGTAGTCATCGAAGTGCTCGTTCAGAAACTCGGTTAATGTTATATTCTCGGTCATTATTTTCTCCTGGTTTCCATATATGCGGTTTGTAAAATTAAGCAATTCTTTTACCGCTATAACCGTTCTTGGTTCTTTTGGTCTGCCTCTCTTATACCAACCCCTGTCGTACTGAACTACACAAGAATATCGACCTGTCCTAACGTTTTTCTTGTACAAGAAAAGTTTGACTATCGAACCGTTCTTGATACCAAAGCTACTCGGTGCATAGACTTTCATCTCGAACTTGAGACCATTAACGTCACCGAGAATCCATAAGTCTTGTTTTTTCTCAATCGTTATCATTCTTCGTCGTCCTCCAGGTGGTTCTCCCAGCACTCGATTAGCTCATTGAGTTCTTCGTCGTCCTCCTTCACGCTCACCAGTTCGATTTCGTAACACACCATACGCCCTGCCATTGGATCAAAATTGATCTGGATGGTGGCCGTGCTCAGCTTATAATCTAAATAATTTGCGTAATCGTCCATGCTCAGTTCTTCACCGTCGTCAAGCGTGAATTCACATAGGCCGGTATAAAAATGATCGGGGTCTTGGATATGGCCGCAGTCTATTTCACTTTGGATAAATTCGTCTAACGTCATTCTTGCTTACTCCTTATTTCGTTCCCAATACAATCTTCTTGCTGCCGTCATGAATTTATACACTCTAACTCTTCTTTGGATCAGATATTCCCTTAGATCTTGTAGTTCCTTGTTTTTGCCGTAAATTAATTCATAGGCAGACAGCAGACCGTTAAGGTAATTTCTTGTAGGAGCTGTAGTTCTCCTCTTATGGTCATCAGCTCTTGGTTCTGACATGTTCTCTGAGATCATATCTGCATGCCATTCATAGATACCTAGTTCCCGATTGGTCTTCTTGATGTGGTCTATCAGCTTTTTCTTGGCCTCATCGGAAGTGTCCTGCTGATCAAAAGGCCAGTTTGCATAATACTCAATCATCCTCATCTACCTCGTTATGTACGCTATTGCCAGAATTAAAACCATGATGATTACGGCTATCCAATCCCATATGTCCCACTTGTTATTCATCGTTTTTGCTCTCCTTGGTCATAAGATACAGACTCCACGCACCTCGGAATCCGTCCGGTAGCGTATCGATGAACTTCTGCATCTCACTCACCTGTGATTCAAGGTCTTTGATTCGATATTTTGCCGTTACAAGTTTTTTGGTTACGTTCTCAAGTTTTTCCAACGTGCTTTCTAAGTGTTTTCTCTCAGTAGATCCTTTAAGCGTCATCACATCAAATTCGAGATCTTCAATTTTTTTCTCGTATTCTGAGCATCTATTTTTCCAAATTTCAATCTCGTACTCATAATCCATAATCTGTTGTATCGTCGTCATTTCTTCCATCCCATATACATAACCTTTTCCATTCCGGAAATTTCACCCTCGGTGTCATATCTGGTCTGCGAGCGATGTGCTGCAATTGCAGAGATAGTCCAACCTCCCTTGTAATACAATTCAAAGCTTTGAGTCCTTTCAGGTGTAAGCTTTCTTCTGGCATCGCATAAGATTGCATCAAGTTCCTGGGCAACATCATCGTTGATAAGAGGCTTCGTTTTATAACTTCTGTCTAAAAAGCTTCGATACTTCGGAATACCACCGCGTGACCATTTCCCCCATTCAGTCAGCAACAGCAAAAATTCTTCCAAACTCATGTGTCCCCCTGCTTTATTTCATCAATGGAAACTAGAACGTAACCTTTCTTGTTAACGTCGTAGTTCTTAACCACTCTCAGGTCATATACCTGCTTATCATTTGTCCAGATACCACTGTCAGTTATTGCATCCAGCAAACACTTCAGAATATTGTCCACATCTCTCGGCCTGTGGTCCGGTGTAAACGCATATATGCTGACCTTAAGATGCTGCTTTGCGTAATACCGTTCCTTGATTCGATAGAGAGCAACAATCATCTGCACCTGCCTCCGGTATATCTTCCCTTTGTCACCTATGTGCAGATTCCCGTCACGTCCCCGTTCATAGTAATGATTAATCGATGGAGGATACGGCAGCTTAAGCTGAATCATCTGACCTCCATACGCTTGGTGTTAAGCACCATCCCCATAAGTTCATCAAGATCCCTTGCCTCTTTAAGCTTGGCAAGAAGTATCGGATCGTCTACAACAGGAAGAGAATCCACAAGCGCATGATCCGGCACAAGCTCAAGCTTCGGCACTTCACCTGTCACCAGATAACGACTGAGCTGATCATCCATAAGAGTAACTGTTCTGCCGTCGCATATAAGTCTTGAGTAGCTGCATTGCTGATCTCCTTTAAAGAGAACACGCTTACAGCTCCGTCCACTGTTGGCAATCTGCATGTATCCCTTAACAAATCTCTTGCGGTCGGCTTCCTTATAGTCAGGATTCAAGTCACAGAAGCTTATCCATCCGCCAAACACTTCATTGATGGTTTCACTGATAACAGGATCATCAAATACCACAGCCCTTTTACAGTGACCGCATGAGGCATTAAAGGCTATGTCATAAGCTCTGTCTGCTTTAATTGATAGTTCATCAACTGCTACACTGTTAAGAACAGAAAGCACATCAGCCGGTGTTATCTGGAAAGGAGTCTTGCTGATTACAACATCTAAAGCCGCAGTAATCTCTTTAAGCTCATAGTTTATAAACTGCTTGGCAATAATCCCCATCTGCACAGGTGACACGTTATAGTCAGGTCTGTTAATCTGGCAATACGCCAACCACATTTCCGCAAATTGCGATAACTCTTCTTTACGCATTTCCATGCTCCCTGTTATATTCTTCAATGATCCGTTGCTGTTCTAATTCCTGAAGTCTTTTCTGTTCTTCTTTCTTGGCTTTTTCCTCCTCCATCTTATCGATGGCTTCACATGTACTCGTCCAATCCCATTGTGCAGAAGAAGCTCCCGTTACCTGCGATGTTTTAGTGGTGGTGGATTTAGCCTTATCCGGCCGGTACTCGTCTCTGGTAAGACAGTATTTGACAAGATGTGGCACGTTAAGGCTTGTTATCATCTTTCCGTTACTGCCCATCCAGTTCTTTCCTGCATAGTAGCTGTGGAGCTTTTCAGCCTTGTACTGAATCTGAGATGTTCCCCATATAAGCCCTTTATCATTAAGACTGTCATTGATTGCCTGCACAAAATCATTCACTGTAGGAATTCTTGCGGACTCAACAACAATCCATCCAACGTTGGTTCTGGTTTCAGAAGAAGAAAAAGGTGTAGTTTTAGGGGGCATGTGTGTGACCGCGTCAGCGGTCTTGTTTTCTTCCAGGCAAACAACCTCGATTTCATTTTGCTCGTCGTTCGCCAGCACCGGACTACACTCTTCCTCTTTTTCCTCTTCTACTTTTTCTTCTTTATACTTGTTATACTTAGTGTAAATTTTACTGACGTCAGTTTTATTGACGTCAGTATTTTTGACGTCAGTATTTTTGTCCATGGAGAGATTATTCATATTCTGAATACTATCTATACCTATCACCCAATAACGAGCCCCTTTAATTCTTCCTCTTTCCCTAACAGGAAAAACAGCCAGAATGTTATTCTTAAGAAGCTCTTTCATTGCCTTCAGAAAAGTCGGCTTGGAGCAGTTAAGTCTTTCCATTATTGTTCTATGAACAAAAACAAACTTCTCTCTGTTCTGGCAGAGAATGTAAAAAAATAACGCCTTAGCCATTGTTGATATTGAGGAGTCTTCAACAACTTTTTTCTTAATGGCTAATTCTCCGGTTACCCCCATAAATCCCCCTTACAACAAACATGACGGATCAAGTTTGTAGTGCTTAACAATCTCAATTGCCCTGTCGGCAGGAATACCGTTCTTAGTCCATACCCAGACTGACGGCTGTTTGATGTTAAAGATTTCCATTAACTCTTTAACAGAGTCAGATTTCATTCTTTTTCTCTCAGATTCATCTGCATTCAGGTAGTTGCTTCCATACCTCAACTGAAGATATTTATTGTAGTCCACTATAGCTTCTCCTTAGTTTTATAGTTATTACTTATGCTTTTAGTATAGTTTCTACCTTTTATTAAGTCAATAGTTTAAAACTATAAAATGTTATACTTAACGTAAGAGGTATTTCAAAATGGACATTCACGAAAAGATTATGCAGTTGCTTAAGAAGCACAATATGAATAAGACTCAGCTTGCAGTTAAACTCGGTATTAAGCAGCCGAGTGTTGTTGGATGGTGTTCTGGAAAGACTCAACCTAGTAAAAAAAGCATATTAAAACTTGCAGAGCTCTTTGACGTCGAACCAGCATTCTTTCTAACCGATTCAACCGATGAGTCAGGTGTAAAAAAAGTCCCTCTCTTTGAGTGGGTACAGGCAGGTTCATGGACAGACTTCTGTCAAACATCTCCTGATGATATCACCTATATAGAACTTCCGTATGGTGTTCCGGACAACTGCTTTGCAGTTCGAGTTCGTGGCCATTCAATGACCAGAATGCAGGGCAAATCAATTTGCGAAGGTTCAATTGTCTTCTGCAAACCGGTTAACGATGTTATTAACCCGGAGGAACTAGATGGTAAGGTAGTCATCGCCCAATATCAGAACTCAGCAACAATCAAAGAATTTGTTCATGATGTTCCTGACTTTCTTGTTCCCTGGAACCCTGACCCCGGTTACAAGAAAATTCCAATATCTGATGACAACAAGAATGATGTACGCATAATTGGAGTGGTTGTGGCTGCACAGCTGTTTTTATAGGAGATACTATGGATTTATTTGGGATAATTCGCTTATGCAACAACATGGAAAAAGGCTTAAACGTTGTTCTGCCTACTTTTTGGCTTCCATGCAACATTGTTGTTTTATCAACTTATATAAAGAAGAATCAAACACCAAAAAACAAAATAGACGGATTAATCAACAATACCACCAAAGAATACTTATACAACATAGGATTCTATAAAGAGTTATATCAGGTTCCTTTAAATACCAGTCAAAGAAACTCTGGCTATACATATTCGCCTTTAACATTAATTGATTTTCACGATAATGTTAATACAGCAACAACCAATGTAACATCATGCATACAAAACCACTTAAACAATGATAATTTGGTAGGACAACTAGTCAATGTTATCTGTGAATTACATGACAACGTTTGCTCTCACGGTAAAAGTTTTGGTTTTTCAATGACGCAGGTCTATATGAACGACCGCATTGAATTTGCTATAGCTGATTTAGGCGGCGGTTTTCTGAGAGTATTGCAAAGAGCAGGTGTACCAGAGATAACTACAGATCTTGAAGCTATTCAATGGTGCCTTCAGAAAAATAACACTAGCACAAAATATGAAAAACATGATGATTTTGAACAATCATTACCTGAAGATTTTATAGGAGTAAGTCCTATGGGCGCAAATAGCAGATTTAGAACAGAAGATAACCATCAGGGGTTGGGTCTTGATTTCCTTGTCGATTTACACAAAAATTTTAGTGATAGCAAGCTACAGATAGCAAGTGGAAAAATTGGTGTAGAGTACAGAAATGGAACCATCTATAGAAAAGATTCAAACGTTAAATGGGAAGGTGTAGCAATCAATCTAACTATTCCTATCAATAAAACACCATGTTACAATACAAATATTAGCGAACTTGATGAAATTCTTAATAAAATTGGGTAAGGAGTTGAAACATGAAGGAATTAGAAAACATCCCTGTTATTAAATTTCCCTCTGGCTCTTTAGCATCCCGCAAATCTGCAGTACCTTATAGAGACCAGTTGGATCAATATTTAGCAAACGGAGCACTTCGAGTAAATATAGATTTGGAGGAAACAGAGTTTATCTCCGGTTCTTTTGCTGATGAAAGTATTGCCTGTTTAATCCTCAAATACGGCTTTGAGAAAGTAGTCAATACTATCAAACTAATACATGCCAATGATTTTTGCAAAAACGGAATAGCCAAAGCTCTTCTTGAACGCAAAAATGAATTGTTGGCACAAAACAATTCCAAAGTCTTAGTCTGATAAGGCATTCTTCAAAAACTTCAGAGTCCCATATCTGAAGTTTTTTCTTAATTTTTCTATCACATAATTGTATTCATTGTTTCAAAATTGCTCAATTTCTCTTATTTTTATATATTTTGTGATTTTTTTCACATTTCTTAAAATATATAGTTTAGAACTATTATTTTAATTGAACAAATATAGTTTTGTGCTATTCTTAATATATAGCTAAATCCTATATTAACTTATAGGAACCAGCTTTACTGGAGCACAAACATGAACTATCCACAAATTATTAAAGCTTATATTCACGAAGAACTGAGTGAAGATGCTTCAAAACTTTTTGACCTTTTCGTCAAAAAGTATCCAGAAGAGTCCCTCACCAAAACTATCAGGCGTATCTATCAGTTCACCGAAGACGTTCAACGCTTAGAACTGGACAGATACGACGAAGACATCATCGAGATGACAGAGAATGATGAAGCTGTTGAGAACTTATCCAACGCAATTCTTCCATTAGTTCACGGGTACCTGGTTCTTTCTGTTCGTGGAGAAACAAAGAACAGACCTGCAGATGATGTTAGTTTTCTAAATTTTCATCATGATGAGGACGATGTGTATATCGCTCTTGCCACTAATAAGCTTGCCCACGCTGTTTGTATATCCTGTTTAGACCATCTTACCAGCAACTACGACGGAACTTTCACTTTTCGACTCTCTGCAATTTACGACATGGATTGGGAACAGTTCGAGGAAGTTCATTGTTTTGGAGATTTCAAATTATGAACGTTGATAAATACAACGATTTGGGGCAACTCTCACTCGACGATTTGATTGACGAAAGGGATCGGGTAACCAGAGAGCTTGACTCAGGTATGTTTGATGATGAACACAACATCATGCTCATGGATTATCTGCAGGCTGTCTTGGAATGGATTCACCTTAAGGAGAATGCTTAGTGAAAGATTTTTTCGTGACGTTTTTGGGCGCATCAGCTCTTCTGGTGCTCTGGTATGGGATGTTTATTATTTTTTGGAGTCTGCAATGAAAGTTCAAGCTAAACAATATGGATTTGATGCTGTTATCAGACAAAGTTCTGATAAGCGTTATCTGTTAACAATTATGGTCAATCATGCAATTGCAGGATACCCTGCACCAATGATTATGGTGAACAAGTACAGCTCTTTTGATGAAGCTCATCACCACCTGTACCGTCTTCTCGGTCTTATCGCACAGGAGCATAAGCATGGATAGAAAAAACTCTTTACGCAACCAGTTGGATACTACCCCTGATTATCTTGATATCTACGTAGTAGCAAAAAAGTTGCATGTCTCTGCAAACACCCTTCGTAACTGGATTTCTGCTGGAAAGCTCAAAGGTGTAAAAGTCTTCCAGATCGAACGCACGGTCCGGTTCGAACGTCAGTCCTTTTTTGATTTTCTTAACATGAATACTAGGGAGTTATAACGTGAACATTAATTTGTTTGATCAATTCGACTATCGTCAGCGTCACTATGACCGCTGTCTCAAGATTGCAAACGACCATCTTAACGATAATGAAGAGGAAACGTGGCATACTCGCAGACTAACCGGTCTCGGTGGTTCCGACATCGGCACCGTCCTTGGTCTTAATCCTTACCAGACTATTGATGAACTATGGAGAATTAAGACCTCTCGCGCCTCAGGATTTGAAGGTAATGCTGCAACTCATTGGGGCCACATTCTTGAAGATGTGGTTGCTCAGGAATTTGCTGCTGTAACCGGAAGAAAGGTCATGCGTTCAGGTAAGCATTTTATCTCCAAAGAATTACCATTTATGGTTGGTAATGTTGACCGCTTTATCATGTCACCAACACCTGATGGTTCTTTCAGACGTGACGCCATTCTGGAATGCAAAACAGCGTCTCAGTACAACGACAAAAAGTTTGCCAAGGAAGTAGCCTGGTATTGTGACGGTGAGTTTTCAAAAGACGTTCGGTGTGTTACCTCCCCTACAGATATTCCGCTCTCCTACTACATGCAGTGCCAACACTACATGTATGTTACCGGAATTCATAAATGCTATCTAGCAGCATTAATTGGTGGTCGTGACTTCCGTATCTACATCATAAATTGGTCAGAGACAGATGTCAGATTCATGCTCAGGAAAGCACAGGAGTTTTGGTGCTGGAACGTCCTTGATGATAAGGAACCCGAACTCACAGCAAAAGATTTGGAAAAACCAATGTTTGAAGTTTCCGGCGAAACTAAGGTAGCAAACTCATCAGATCCAATATTCCGGACAATGATCGATTACAAAGCTATCTGCGATCAGGAAGAGGAATTAAAGAAAGAAAAAGAGATGCTGGCTGCACGAATTGAAGAATATATAGCTTCTGCTGATACTGTTCTGGACTGTTCCGGCAATAAGTTAGCCACTTTTAAGGCTAGTGGAAAGACCACTGTCGACCGCGAAAAGATGATGAAGCTTAATCCTGAACTCGTAGCTAAATATGACGAACTTGCAGCCAAGTGTTCATACAAGAAAATGAATAAGAAAAGAACCTTAAGGATCTACTAATGACTAATAATGCATCCGTGCCAGCACAGGCATTCGGCTATTCAATGCCACCTGAATTTACTGATTCTACTGAAGACGTGATTCATGCTCTCAACATCAAGATTGAAGCCCCAGTATTATTTCAGCATATATATAACATGCTCACTTCCAACGGAAAGGATCGTAATGTTACTCCGTATGATGTGTTCAGTTTTTTGCTCACCTGCAAGAAGCTCAATCTCAATCCAATGCTCAAGCAAATCTACGGATTCGTGAGCAAGGGTAAGGTTGTCAATATCATCTCAATAGATGGTTGGAATGAAATTGCCAACAGAGACCATCGTTTCGATGGATTTGATTTTGAATTTGCACCAGCTGAAGACCGGGAACTGACATATACCAAAGCTTCTTACTCAGGTGGATTTAAAAACACTACCAGCATCACTGTAAAACGTAAGGTAAGTGACTGGGTTAAGTGCAAGATCTACCGTAAGGACCGTAATCATCCAATTTCAGTGATAACGTATTATGACGAGGCGTCCACCAATACAGAACCATGGGCAACCATGCCTATGCAGATGCTGCAGAACAGAGCTTTCGCAAATGCTGTAAAAAAGGCATTTAATGTGAACGCTTATTCTGAAGACGATCAGTTTTTCGATTATCAACCGTCAATTCCGGAGCAAGTGTCAGATGATTCAGCCCCTCAAGACATTCCTGTGGTTAATAGTGATCCTATTCCTGATAACGTTCCTGTTCTCGATAATCCTGTGCAAAGCGACAAAGGAGAAGCTCCTCAGTCTATTTTAAGTCAGGTATATGGTAAGGAAGTTCTTTCAGAACCAGCTCTTCCTCCGCTTCCCGAAGCAGTCACAGAACCAAAGAAGAAAAGAACAAAACGAAAGGAAGAACCAAAGGTTGTTACAGCTGAAGAAGTCCCTGTTGAAGAAACTCCTGCCCAAACAGAACCGGTTCAAGATAATTCATCAGCTGAAATTACTCCTGACGAGATTGTTGCCCTTTCAGAAACTGCAGCCAAGGTTTCTGGAATGCTGTTCGATGCTAAAAGTCGTACTCAGCTTCAATTCTACGGACAAACCATTGCCGGAATGAAAGACCTGTCAGAGAAAGATAAAAGTACTCTCAGAAAGATCTATCAACAACAGCTTAAGCTCTTCAAGGAGTAATACATGAGCCAGTTCAAACATGAGGTAAAGCTTCACAGCATCCACTGTTATTACTTCGGAACTGGCCGTATTGAAATGAGTCAGGAAGATGTCGACACAAAATTGCGCCAAAAAACTCGACAACATTGTTTTTACTCCTGGCTCTTTGGTCAGCTACGAGCGAAATCACCATAAAGAACGGATAGTAGGCTACTTTGCTAACACGGTTGAGGAACTTGTACACAAAGTTAGTCTTCAAGAAGAAGAAATTCTATACGATATTCTTGATGAAAGCGAAATGTGCAGATACGTTACCTGTAAAAATCATCGCTGTTACGCTCTATTTTTACCGGATATCTTTGTACCAATTTTTTTAGGTTTAATGAATAAGGAGATTCAAAATTGAAAGGACTGAATAAAGTTATGCTCATAGGAACTATGGGCGCTGAGCCTGAGTTTAAGATTCTTAACAACGGACAGATGGCCGTGGCTACTGTTTCCATCGCCACCAACGAAAGTTATAAGGATCAACAGGGAAATACTCAGGAACGTACTGAGTGGCATCGACTTGTTTTCTGGAACAAACTTGCAGATGTAGTTCATCAGTACCTGCATAAAGGATCACAAATTTATGTGGAAGGGAAAATCCGTACTCGCAGTTATGACGACCAGAATAGCCAAAAGAAGTATGTAACCGAGATTCAGGTTACAGAGATGCTAATGCTTGGCGGCAAACAGGAACCTCAGCAGAATTCTCCTGGACCTCAGCCGCAACCTCAGCAACCACAAGGTCAGCAATGGCAACCTCAGCAACCTCAACAGAGATGGCAACCTGCACAGCAGAACTATCAGCAAGGTCAGCAATGGCAACCTCAGCAACCGGTACAGCAGAACTATCAGCAACCTCGCCAAGCTAATGTTCAACAACCGATGCCTGCTCCGGAACATTTTGGTGATGATCCTTTGCCGTTTTAATTCCTAAAACTTGGACTTGTCGGGAAAACTGACAGGTTCATTGTTAGGTTATTGTGATGTTTTGTGAGGTTAAGATGATTGATAAGAAAAAAGCTGTCATGGAAAACTACTTCAAGACAGACTGTGACATTAACACGTCAATTAAGCAAGCGTATGAACGTGGTTTTAATCGTGCGTATAAAAAGTGCATGGCACTTATGAAGAAAAAAACAAACAAAAATTGTGACACAAAAAACACACCTATACGGGTGATGGATCTTTTGTGGTTGTTTAGTGATGGTTATAGTGGCACAAACATTGACGTAGAGATTGACTGTAAAGGCGATGTGCGACATTTTGACGCTATGTCCGACTTATCAGAAGAAATAGCAGTGTTTGATTACTGTATCGTCTTAGATGCTTACATTGAGGACAACACGCTGTGTTTACAGGTTGCAGATCGATGAGGTCAGTATGATCTTTGTTCTTGAAGAATGTAACCGAGCTAGCCTTGGCCTGTGGCGACGCGGAGTTTTTATTGGAGGGTGGCTTGACGATTGGCATTTTAACGTCAAACTTTCCGACACCGGTACAGGTGGAATTTGTGGCGGCAGTATCGAAAAGATGTGGGTATATCGAAAGGACATAACCTGTCTAAGGGGGTATCGCTTGGTCATCGCATACGACCGTGGATGGATTAAAAGGAAACGACCGAAAGAACCGCGAGCTGTTGCCGCCTTGCGTGAGTTACGTGCCTATTTTGACGGAGGTCTAAATGACAATTAGTGAATTGATAGAAATATTAAAGCAAGTTGAAGCCACCGAGGGAGATATTGAAGTCACAACAATCGGTGAATATCGTGATGTGCATAGAATCTACTCTTTAGGTGTTGGGTATGATGATTGCCAGGAATTAAAAGACAATAAAGAAGATTGTGAGAGTGAGGATTGCAATAAGGTTTTAGGTATTTTCCTGTAAATCCCATTCATTTTTAAGCAAAAATGACGAGTATCAGAACGACGCTCGTCATTTTTTTTCGTTTTTTGAAGAGTAACCTTAATTACTCTTGACTGCAACCTTAATTACCGAACTACAGATAAAGTGCTGCCTGTTTTCAAGTTTTTTCCAACTACTCGAGCGTTACAATGTCTTTCAGAAGATTATGCAGGTAGTTATGCCACTTCTCCAGCGCCTGTCTTCGCTCCTCGAAGTAGTCCGTCCGGAGATAAGCTCTGGTAACTGCAGAACCTACAACGTGGGTCAGACAGCTTTCCGCAACATCGAATGGTATGCCGTTCTGATGCATCCATAATCTACCGATAGACCGGATTCCATGAAACGACTGTCCAATATCGCACTCCCTCAACTTAGCGGACAGCTGCTTAAGATAAAATTTTCCCGATGTTGATTTTGAACTGCTTAGCAACCACCTGTTAGTCGACTTCTTCATGAAATACTTCAATACTCGTTCCAATTCATCCGTTATCGGGATCTTAATCCCATCTTCCAATGTTTTGGTTTTTTCTATCAGAAGTACTTTATCGATGAGATTGATATTACTTATTTTGATGTCATTGATTTCCTGCAGACGAAGTAAAAGCAGAAAAGCCAGATAGTACATTACTATATGATCATTCTGTTTTGTTTTCTCTCGGATGGATAAAAAAATATGGATGATGTTGTCATCTAGGTTGCCCTCCGTAAGAGATTCTCTGTGCTTGACTGACGGTGCCTTGAACAAAAACTGCATTCTTCGTATGTCTGGCATTTTGACGCTATAAATAATCTCGGCATACTGCATGATTCTGGAGAGAACTGACAAAGTTTTCTTAGCTGCCCATGTACCGTATTTTTCAGCCATGCCTGTTAGAACTTCATGGCACAACTTCTCATCCATTTTCTGCACAGCATAATCTTCGAATGATGTCTTAAGCCGGTCTACATAACAAGTAAAATGTTGCATTGAACTCTGACCAAGTTTCTGTTGCTTTAACCATTCATCTGCAACGGAACTAAACATAAGTCCTGATGATTGATTGATGTCGGGATGCTTCCCGCTATTGATTCGGGACATTCTTTCAGCAGCAATCTGCCGTGCCTCATTCAAGTCTTTTGTCTTCAGAATTTTCTCAATTCTCTTTCCAGCAAAAGTACACCGGTGCTGAAACTTGTACGAAGTACCTTTCTGCGTCCCTGTGATGATAAGTGTCAGACCATTACCTTCTGACACTCGTTTTGATTCGCCAAGACCGAGTTTTTCCCTCAAGTCCGACTGCTTGATTTTAGACATAACAACCTCAAAAAAATACCCATAAAATACCCAAATATTTTATGAATTTTGAGATTTTTAATCAATATTTTTATTTTTAGAGGTCGGAAAACACTTGATTTCTCTAGATGTTGTGTCTATTTATGATTTTTTGATTTAATGTATAGCTGTTCTTTATAGGTGCGGATAATTTCCGCCTTTCTCGCAAGATAATCAGCATCGCCCCTATGCTGTTCCACAGCGAGATGCTGATAGAATTCAGCCACCTGCTTTCCTAGATTTCTGCTTCCGCTGTGGATTACCAGATATCTGGTTCCATCAGTGGCTTCATCAATTTCTATAAAGTGATTTCCACCTCCGAGAGTCCCCAGACTTTTTTCCAGTCTTGAAGTATTTACAAGTTCTCTGTAGCAACGCAGTTCAGTTAAATCAAAGTGCTCTCTTCTGCTGTTCCAGATAGCTGTTCCTGAAGGGATCTGGTGTGCCGCCCGGTCAAATTCAGCAAAGTCAATTTCCTTTCGCCCGAGATTTACGGTATACATTCCGCATCCGATATCAACACCGACCACATTAGGAACGGCCCGGTCAATAACTGTCATGGTTGTTCCGATGGTACATCCTTTTCCGGCATGTACATCAGGCATAATGCGGACCTTGGATCCGGCGGTAAAATCGTAGTCGCACATTCTACGAATCTGTGCAACAGCCTCGTCTTCAACTAATGAGGCGAAGCACACCGCCGTATTCATCTTTCCTTTTATTTCAAACATATTTTCAGTTCCTCTATATCAGGGCAGAATTCAATTTCTGCCTTATACTGACAGCTTTTGTGTTCTTCCATACTGCGGAACTGTCATCACTCTTTTCATTTTTTTATTAAAAACCGCAGTTATTTTTCCAATAAAAAGTCATAAAAAAAACGCCTGTCCCACATCAGCAGAACAAGCGGTTTTTGTGATAAATCCGGGAGTTATTTATACCTAAAAGTATGGAAATCCCGATATTCTCCGCCGTTCTGAAGATACCAAAGCCACTCCATGCCCGCCTGATAACCCAGAGAGCCATAGGATTTGCCACCATCAGAATAACGTACAGATAATAAAGTCTTAATCATTACCGGATAATTTTCCCAAACTTATGTATAAACAATCTGATAAATTATAATCTGTTTATTTCTTAAAATATATAATTATTTATATTCACATAAAAATAAACATTGTTATAATTCATTACTATCTTATATAAATTTTATTATACAAAACAAATAAGAAAAAAGACAAGATTTTTTCATAAAAATAACCCCCGAAGTTCGTTCAACTTTCGGGGGCACTACACATTCAGAAGAATCTCTTCTTGTAGATATTACTTAGCCTTGATAACTTCCAGACCGTTCATGTACTTTCTTAAAACTTCAGGTACAACTATTGAACCGTCAGCCTGCTGATAGTTTTCCATTACAGCAACAAGACAGCGACCTACTGCAAGACCTGAGCCGTTCAAGGTGTGAACCAGTCTGGTCTTACCGTCAACATCTCTGAATCTGGCCTGCATTCTTCTTGCCTGGAAATCAGTACAGTTAGAACATGAAGAGATTTCTCTATAAGTGTTCTGAGCCGGAATCCATACTTCAAGATCATAGGTCTTGGCTGAGCTGAATCCCATATCGCCGGTACTGAGAGCCATTACTCTGTACGGCAGATTAAGCTGCTTCAATACATCTTCAGCATCAGAGGTAAGCTGTTCGAGCGCCTCCCATGAATGATCAGGATGAACAACCTGAACCATCTCCACCTTGTCAAACTGATGCATTCTGATAAGACCGCGGGTATCACGGCCGGCGGAACCTGCTTCAGATCTAAAGCAAGGAGTATGAGCTGTAACCTTTAAAGGCAGATCCTTGATATCAAGAATGGTATCACGGACAATATTGGTTAAAGGAACCTCAGCTGTAGGAATCAAACAGAACTTACGGTTTACATTGTCACCGTCGGCATTACCGTCAAGAGAGGTGTGGAACAAATCCTCGGCAAACTTAGGTAACTGACCGGTACCGTAAAGAGAATCATGATTAACCAGATAAGGAACATAGCATTCAGAATAGCCGTGCTTTTCAGTATGCAGATCAAGCATAAACTGGGCAAGAGCACGATGAAGTCTGGCAATAGGACCTCTCATCAGGGCAAAACGGGCACCGGAAATCTTTCTAGCATTATCAAAATCAAGTTCACCCAGACCTTCACCGAGAGCAACATGATCCTTCGGTTCAAAATCGAATACTCTCGGAGTACCGACAACACGAACCACTACATTTTCTGATTCATCCTTGCCGACCGGTACGGATTCATCAGGAAGATTAGGTACTGTTAATGCATAGGTATTGATTTCCTGTAAAACGGCATCCTGCTTAGCCTTAACATCAACCAGTTCCTCACCAATCTTTTTAACCTGTTCCTTGATGGCTGATACGTCTTCACCCTTCTGGATGGCTATACCGATAGACTTGGAAAGGCTGTTTCTCTTAGCTTGAAGATCCTGAGTCTTAATCTGAAGCTCACGACGCTGCTCTTCCAACCCATTCAATTTATCTACATCTAATTTAAAGTTACGGGTAGCTAAACGTGTAGCGGCATAATCAATCTCGCCGCGAAGATATTTAGAATCAAGCATTTAAAAAACCACAATAAAGAATTTTTCCCAGATACCTTGATTTAAGGTTACCTGACTTTGCATAAAATTATATTTTCTGAAAGACATCTGTAAACCACCTTAGACAGGGACTGTTTACTGAAATTTTTCAGAAAAACCAAAAAACCTGTAAAACCATGAGAATTATACTCTATTTTGCGTAAAAAGGCATTACTTTGAGAAAGTAATATACCTGTCTTCTCTACTGTCGTCCTTTAATACAGAGTCTTTTCACCATTCTGTTTAAATACAGTTCAGCAGAAAGTATTCATAAACCGGGAAGGCAGGTAAAAAAACAGTTTAAAATCCGGCATCCCGACATTATACAGTTAAGTACAACTGCCAGAATATATAGAAATAAAATGAAACAACAATGTAATTATGGGAGCCATTATAGAATCCGCCGCCGGAATTTACAGAAATCAGAAGGTTATCGGGACGATTCCGCTTTCTCAGCTTCAGGTGGCGGTTATGCTGCAGATAGTTGAATGTATTACTTATTGCCGTGTCGCCTGTTGGCATTCTCAAGAAAGCGTCGTAGCGTCTCATTTGACATCAGCTGCTCACGCGCAGCAACAGAAAAATTTTTCACAAACATCTCCATGGTGCAGCCGACATAAAAATTCCGTGGTAGCTCACTTGCCACTTCACCTCCTCCATAGCTCCCAGCTGAACTTCCGGAGGTAAAAATATTATGATGAATATCCGGAGCCGCATCTGCATGAAACCGCAGGGTAATCACGTCTCTCTCACGTTCATCACTTACTTCCGCCAGAAAAATATCGGAGTGAAGGAAGAGAAGATTCATCCTTCTGCTGAATTCCTCGGCAAATGTATTGTACTCGCCACGTATCAGTACCTTATTCCTCTGTAGCATTTCTGTGTCAGCTGGAGAAAGAGCTATATAAGTTACTGAGTGGCTGAGGATAAGACACTTTATATTCTGGAAATTCTCCAGATATCCCTCTCTAATCTCCGTAATCCCTTCTTTAATACTCAAGGTGTCATATTCATCTGCCCAGCTGTCTCTGCTCTTCGGTGATACCATTGCGTCCCCGGCTTCCAGATCTCCTGTTCCCTCAACCTCCAGCAGACCGCTGAAATGATTAATATAGACCGTATCCTCGTTTCTCTCTGAAAAAAACACTTTAGTTCATCTCCTGTTCCTCTATCAAACCAGCCTGCTGAAACATTTTTTACTTAGTTTAACCATACCACTATGCTATCAAAAATACATCTCCATCAGGAAACCAATGAGTTATAAATCAAAATATTCTGCAAATTTCCAGAAAATCAGAAGTTCTCCCACTGTGATGTTATCCGAAAAGTTAAAAGATAAAAAAAGAAAACAATGGTTCAAATAAAGCTCAGACTAAAAGAAAACAGACGGATAAACACCTTATGCAAAAACAATCTAAAATTATAATAATCTCAAATAGTTTATAACACATTGTACAAATTATTAATTTTGTACAAATAAAGAAAATACTAACAATTATTTTACTTTTGTTATACAATATCGTAAACTACACGTGATTTACAGTTTAAATATTATGTTAAATACACAGATTTTTTATTAGATATCAGGATAAAACATGAAGAAAACACTAGCTCTATGCATACTGGCATCATCCATAATTATCTCCGGATGTGCAGGTACACACCTGTCAACAGAGGAAGTTCATCAGTTCAGCATACATCACGATACTGAAGCTGTCGTAAAATCAAAATTAGGTGAACCATGGGAAACATTCAAGGCAGTAAATGAAGACGAAATGAAGACTGTAATCTCAAATATGCCTGAAATAAATCCATCCGACTATATTCACAGACTAGGTGTATATACATTCAGTTTCAGCCCTTTACTCAGCCATGATACAGCTTATTTTGAACTTAATATTTTCACATACGCACCAAATGGCGTACTTGAGGACATAGCAGAATACACCTGCTATACCCAACAGGGATGCGAGGACATGCTTGAGGCAGAAAAGCAGAAATACGCACTGGAGGATTGGAAAAAACTGAATGATGATGTAGAGGCTCTCATAAAGGATAGAAAACAGAAGCAGATCCTTGCTGAAAAGCAGAAAAAGGCTGATGAAGAAAGAAAAAGACGTCTCGCTCTGGCAAAAGCCGCAAACGTACAAAAGAAATCTAAAACAGCATCAACCGGTACCGTCGTTACAACTTCAACTCAAAAGGCAGTAAAGACAGAGACAGGTGCAACCCAGGCAAATCCTGTCATCCCGGCATCTAAACAGGTAACAACGTCAGAACAGCCAAAAACATCTATCCGCAGAAACATAAGTCTCTGATAACAAAGAATATTCGATTATCAGTGATTCTCCAGACTGCGTTAAAACAACAACAATGCAGATTATAAAAAAAAGGAAATAACGTGAATATCAGTAAATTAATACCGGCGCTAGGCATTTCACTGCCACTTCTTCTTTCAGGATGTGGCGACCCTACTCTTGATCTAAGCGGCAACAAAGAAGAACAGAGAGCAAGTCTTACAGACGTAGTAAAAAGCTATGACCGTGAGGATAAAATTGCCTTCCTGTCATGGTATAGAGGTCTCGATTCCCAAAATAAAATCATTAATGGTAGAAAAGCTTCCGAAATTATAAAAATCATACGGGAACAGTGGAAAGAAGACTATATCCGGCAGCAGATTAACTCTCAGGCCATCAGATTTCAACTGCACCGGTTATCCGGAAGCATTAAGACCGGATGCGAACCAAAGGAAGAGGAAATAAATAATAATCCGCTTGAAATAGAAAGACTCGAAAAAATCAAAAAAGATGCCGATCTCTTCAACAATACCGGTTTTTCCTGTGTAATCAATCCAAACAAAAAAAACTCTCTGCTGGTTACCATAAAAAACAGCAACGCTCTTTCCCTCAGCAAATTCTCCATGGCAGTTGATAATTCCTACATAGGTGAAACCGAAATACCAGGAGGAATTGCCTCCGGAGAGACATCCACGCTGGAAATTGAATCATATGCTGTGAACAAAATGAAAGAGGGTTATGAATGTCATTTAAGCTCTCTCACCTTCTACGAAGCTAACGGGGATCTGTACGGCATAAACGTCTATAAAGAGCACTACGATCCGTACATAATCAGTGATATGCCTGACTACAAGGATTTTATTAATGAAAGAATTGCGTACTACGAGGAACTTGCCGGCAAAAAAGATGCCTGCAAGGTTATCGGTAAAGCAACCGGAGAATTATCAGCTAAAGCTATTGAAAAAGCTGAAATTCTCAGCGGTATTTCAATAAAAGAGGAGCAGAAGTAATGAATATCAGGAATTTAGGTCTTTCACTTGCAATATCCGCACTTCTGTCAGCCCTCCCTGTTTCTGCTTTTGCTGACAGTGACAAAGAATCCGCAGAACGTGAATTCAAACAGCTTGAAAGCGAGTTCAAGGCTTTTAAAAAGAAGCTTAATGATACAGGAAACGAAGAAATCAATATAAAAACGGTTTCTAATATCAAGGCTGCCATGCTTATTTCGGAAAAGGCTCATAGTGATGACGTTAAAAAACTATTAACCTTTTTCGGGCCTGGCGAAGAGTTCACTGACTTTGTCCGCAGAACCATGGGCAGTATGTCTGATGAAGAACTTATTGATGCGGCAATTGGCGATCTTAAGCGCAATAAGGAAAATTTAGGAGACATCTCCCAAAAAATTGAAGACGGAAAGAAAGCAGTCGAAATTCTCCAGGCTACTGAAAATCTGCAGAATGCCGCCAGCAAAGTTGCAGATAACTTCCCGTCAGACTACTTTGATCTCAAAGATCTTGTTTATTTTGATTATGTAAACAGCAAACTCGGTCAGTTAAACGTAAAGCTGGATAAAATACCGGATGATTCAACATCTCTGTCTCTTACATTCAGTAACAATACAGACCTGCTGTCATTCACACAAATCAATATGACAATTGAAATCAAAGGGGAAGGCAGAGACGTGCCATACTACAGGGTAGATAATATCTATTATCCTTTTCTTACCCCGTTGAAACCTGGAGAAGAAAGACAGGAAATCATATCCTGCAGTTCAGACTGTCAGAAAGCCTTTACTCATGAGAACGTATATGGATACATTGATGTTACAGAAGGATTGACTAGAGTAAAGAACTCCAACAGAATGCTTAGACTTAAGAAACCTACAAACTGGGACAGAAATGTTAATGAAAAAAAATTAAAACATCTTTCTGAAAGTAAAGAAAAAACCGCTACTGCAATTAAGCTTTACGAAGAGGAAAGAACCAGACTTGAGAATCTGATTAAGTAAAATTGAGTCACAACTGAACCAGTACGGCTAAATCACAAAAACCGGGGATGCTATAGAGACATGCCCGGTTTTTTATATTATATCGACTCTAATCAACAGCTCTCAAAAAAATATTGATCTATGGAAAGCCTGGAGGTGTTGGCAAGAAATTTTGAACCTGTCAGGAAGCAGGACCAGGTGTATTATTTGAGAGAGAAAAACTGATATATAACAATCCTGATTACCTTAAAACTCACAAAGCATCTGAAATGATAAAATCCGTACTACGCTTTTACTCTGAAAAAGAGCGTACGGGTTATTATCCCCCATGAGGCTTACCTCACCTGTTTTTTTATTTCCCTGATAACAGTTACAACCGCCACTTAAAAAATACTATCTGTTACTCTTCTTCAATGCAAGATGTTTTACAGTAACATCCTTTTTTCTTGCCTGATAATATTTTGCCAGAGTTTCCGCAATATATACACTGCGGTGCTGACCGCCGGTACATCCTATGGCCACGGTAAGATAGCTTCTGTTTGAACGCTCAAAATAAGGCAGCCACTGATTCAAAAGAGAATCAATATGCTGAATATACAGCTGTACCTCAGGATATTCGGCAAAGAAATCGATAACCTCCTGATCCAGTCCGGTAAGAGGACGCAACTTTGCCACCCAGTGGGGATTCGGCAGAAATCTGCTGTCAAAAACGAAGTCCGCATCTTTAGCTATCCCGTTCTTAAAGCCGAAGGATTCAAAAATTATGGTAAGAGACTTTTCTTTTTTACCGATTACCAGAGAATTGATATGTCCGGTCAGATCATGAACACTGAGACTCGAAGTATCAATACGGACGTCCGCCATTTCGGCTATCGGATCCAGAACCTCATGCTCCTTGACGATCGCCTCACCTAATGACATCTTGGTCTGGCCTTTGGATAAAGGATGAAGTCTTCGGGTTTCCTCATATCTCTTTATAAGGGTGGCATCATCCGCATCCAGAAAGAGACTGACTACATCATTTTTCTTATCGTTTTTAAGGGTTCTGATAAACTCAATGTAATCCCCAGGATTGCTCGGAAGATTTCTGATATCAATGCTTACAGCAACAGAACTGTATTCTTTACTGCTGAGTCTTACTAGTTTAGGAAGTAATTCCACCGGAAGATTATCCACACAGTAAAACCCGAGATCCTCAAGCACACCAAGGGCTATTGACTTACCGGCCCCGCTGCGTCCACTAACAATAAAAAGTCTCATAGTTCCCCCGCATTAATACCGTATTCTCCGGTCTCAGACGATTACCACAGCAAAATCTGATTTCATGCCGTCAGGCAGTCTTAAATTCGTGATGCAACAGGTTTGACCAGTCTGTTGTAATACGTTTTGTTTTCCATTTTATACCGTTTATCATCTCTGCTGATTTATGCAAACATTTTCAGAGATTCTAGTAACTTTATAACACATAAAAACAAAAAAAGCATAAAAAAAAACGGCACTATATTAAAATCCCGTTTTCTCCGGCTCATTGGAGTGCTTTCACAAATATCAGGAAGATAAAAAAACCCCAATATAAACGGATTATACTGGGGTAAATCGCTCAAAATAAAAAACTTTATTTATAACGAAAATAAAACAAGAATATCAATTAAGGATTTAATGTTTATATATACACGGTACGTCTGTAATGCCGTATTTTTTGTTAAATAACATTCTTAATGCTTTCGCAAATCTTCATAGCCACCTTAGGGTTGTTCATGGTATAGATATGGATACCGTCAACACCTGATGCAAGTAAATCAATAATCTGGCTGGTTGCGTACGCAATGCCGGCATCAAACAATGCTTCAGGATTGTCAGCATACTTGTCCAGAATTCTTCGGAATTTAAGAGGGAGAGAAGCACCGCATAAAGTAACCATACGTTCAATTTGTGCCTTGTTAATCACCGGCATGATACCCGCTTCAATTGGGACACTAATGCTGGCTGCATGGCACAGTTCTAAAAACTTGAAAAACAGTTCGTTATCAAAGAAAAGCTGTGAAACAAGGTGCTGAGCCCCAACATCTACCTTATGCTTAAGATTAACCACGTCTGAACTGAGATCTTTAGCCTCAGGATGCCCCTCCGGATAACAGGCGGCACTGATACCTAAATCACTGTGGGCTTTAACGAATTCAATAAGGTCTGACGCATGCTTAAAATCATTCTTAGGTTCGAGATTCGGATTATGATCACCTCTTAAAGCCAGAATATTATTGATGTCATGGGCCTTGAGGTCTGCAATCATTTCAAGGATCTCAGCCTTGGAATAATTAAGACAGGTCAGATGAGCAACTGACTCGATACCATAGTTTCTTTTAATCTTGTCAGCGATTTCCACTGTTTTAGAATTAGTAACAGAACCACCGGCACCGAAGGTCACAGATATAAAATCAGGTTTAAGATCTGTGAGAATTTCCAGTGTGGAATCAATATTTCTTAAAGCTTCATCTCTTTTTGGAGGAAAAATTTCAAATGAGATAACAGGCTTTTTCTGAGCAAAAAATTGAGCGATATGCATAAAAACACCTTTATTATTATATTTTTTAATATTTACTTATTCTTATATTTTATATTACATTAACGCATTTTATTGTATTCTTTTTTTCATTGAAATCTGTCTTCAGGCTTTCTACTGCGTTAATGCCGGAATCCGGATTATGTTTTTTCCGAATCCCCTGAACCGGATAATTCACCGTCATCATCCTTCCGGAGATCAGACGGTGTACCTGCGATAAATTTTTTTAATGCGGAAACCGGAGTTTTACCGACCGATTCATCAAAAACACGTTTATTCTACACTATATCAGTTGTTTTTAATAATTATAAATAAAACTAACTAGTAATAAATTTTTTATATAACCAAGACATTGTTATAAAAATAACCATTATTACATAACAAACCGTCACACCGTCTGACCGGCATCCTCATCAGTGATGATTGATGAGACAGGCAGAGCCTCCTTAAGATAACGTACATATGCATCAATAAGAGGACTCGGAGCTATATCCTTGTGTCTTATAGTGACTATATCCATATAACCGTGTTCCACTAGCGGAACAGAACTTATCTGCGGATCCAGATCATTCTCAATAACACCTGACGATATGGTGTATCCGTTAAGACCTGTCAGCAGATTAAAAAGAGTGGCACGGTCACTGACTCTGATACTCTTGGTGCCATCAGGATTTTTTAAAACCTCCTCGGCGAAATAGTCAGCACTGTATCCTCCCTGTTCAAAGCTCAGAAAAGGCATGTTTCTTAAATCAGCCAGAGTAACAGAGTCCCTCATGCACAATTCGTTTTTACTGCTGATAAATACATGTGGCGTAAGTCTTGCCAGAGGTGTGTAGACAATATTCATCTCCTTCAGCATTCTTTTAAGCACCCTGCTGTTGTATTTGGAAAAATAGATGATACCTATGTCGGCACTGAGATTTTTAACGTCCTCTATAATATCTCGGGTTCTGGTTTCTCTGAGACAGAAATCGTATTTTTCCATCCCGAACTCCTTAACCAGTCTGATAAATGAACTTACGGCGAAAGAATAATGCTGTGAACTCACCACGAAACGTACAGTGGTATTTTTTTTGGCAGTAAAATGCTCTTTTAATAAATCAGCCTGCGCCAGCACCTGTCTGGCAAATCCTAAAAACTCTATTCCTTCCTGAGTTATATCTATCCCGTGATTAGTACGGTTGAATATTCTTACCCCAAGTTCCGTTTCCAGCTCCTTTATGGCCGTTGAAATGGTCGGCTGAGTTACGAAAAGCGAAGTGGCAGCCTCATTAATGGATCTGAAACTGGCCACCGCAAGCGCATATTTAAGCTGAACAAGAGTCATTTTTCCCCCGAATGCATTCTAAAACCTTTTAACATAAAAAAGCCGTCAGAAATTTCTTTTATTTTTTTATTTCAGAATAATAGCACAGTAAATGTCAAATCTTAACCAACATAATGCTACAAAAAGTATATTATTCAAAGTACATATTACAATCAATTATGATAAAGTTTAATTTTTAATAAAAATTTTACAAAAACTTAACAATTTTATTAAAAATAATGTATAATTATCACTACTTAGACATACATCTAAAGTTGAATGTTTGAGTTCGTTATTTATTTTTCATTTTTCCTCAAATGTTGATGATTTGCCGCCAGTATTTTCTGGCGGTTTTTTTATATCTCATTTTCAATAATATTTTTTGATATATATCACATTATTATAAGTTATTCACAATACTTTATACACAATTCATAAAAAAACTGTGACTATATAATTCGTTTTCTTCAAAAGAAACCAGTTGTTCATAACCTTCAGTAAGTTATCCATAATTTATAGAACAATATTAACAATTGATTAAAAGCTATCCATAATCAACATATACTTTTAAGAAAACTGTACAAAAAATAAAACCGTATGCTTTTTTATGAGCTGTAGAAGATTTATTAAAAAACTACAACAATTATATCTGGTTAAAAAACACTCTGCAGTCTCTCTATACCGCAGTGGTGAAATAAAAAAAAAACCGGAAAATCCGGATTATTCAATTTTAAAAAACACTATACATACAGATCCGGCATCCGGATCTGTACATAATTCAACCTTTGACTGCTATTTTCTGAAATAACAGCTTATCTGCCACTATTTTTCAGGAGCAATAGCCTCATAAATAGCTTTCAGATTATGCTCTAGCATGCTCTTATAAGTTGAACCTTCTCCTTCCGGAGCCAGCATATCGGAAAACAGTTCCTTATTGGCAACCTTATCACCGCCAATCTGATTAATCAGAGAGTTATTGCCATTTCTTTCCATAAATATGGCCTGAACATGTCCCTTGCTGATTACATCCTTAAGTTCGGCAATTCTTTTTGCTGATACTTCTGAACCGGTACTGATTCCCAGTGGAGACATAATAGTCACATCATAACGAATAGCAAAATAGCCGAATGCCTCATGAGTGGTAATCAAAACTCTTCTGTCCTTGGGAACGGAGGCAAATTTTTTTGCATACAAGCTGTCCAGTTCAATCAGTCCGGTAGTGTACTGCTCCGCATTTTTCCGGAAGTAGGCACAGTCATCCTTATCAATACGGCACAGAGCATCAGCAATATTATTAGCATAAATAACCCCGTTTAAAGGATTCTGCCATGCATGAGGATCCAGTCCGTTATGATGATGGTGGTGATGCCCCTTATGTTCACCTGACTCATCGTGGTCATGATGATGCTCTTCGTGTTCATCGGCATCATGGTCGTGATGGTGTTCCTCATGTTCGTCGGCATCATGATCATGGTGATGTTCCCCTTCAGGAAAATTTTCAGCAGAAACACCTTTAGAGGCAACAACTATTTTGTTCTTGAACTTATCCTGATTAAGATACCTTTCAAGATATCCCTCAAAACCCAGGCCGTTAATTATAATCAGGTTACCCTTATCCAGATCAATCATATTAGCCGGAGTAAGATCATAAGCATGAGGATCACTGTCAACAGGTACGATCGTAGTAACTTTGACTTTATCTCCGGCAATTTGTTTGGTTATATCACCAAGGATACCGAAACTTGCAACAACCTTATTTTCTTCCGCCGCAGCAATTATTCCTGAAGTTAGCATTACTCCAGCCAGCATATATTTACAAATAGAATTTACCGATTTTGCCAAAATATTCTTTTTCATTTTAATCTCCTTTAGTTTGGCTTTATTCCTGCCGCACAAATCAAAAAAAACAAGCATCCCCCGGAATATCCGGATAACCGAAACTGTGTACAGCCATGTATCACAGCAGCTTTTCTTTTACACAATTTACGCTGCCGGATTATGTCAGGCTTTAGCGGAATTAAGGGGCCAGACGACTTACATTCCAGCCGTCACCTGCCCTTTCATAAATAAAGCGGTCATGCAGACGGCTTGGTCTTCCCTGCCAGAACTCAACGCTGTCAAAACGCACCCGGTATCCTCCCCAGAAGGTAGGAATAGGAATCTCCCCGTCGCTGAATTTCTTTTTAAGCTCCATAAACTTACTCTCAAGAGCCGCTCTGGCAGATATCTTGGAGCTTTGGTGAGAAGTCCAGGCTCCTATCTGGGAATCACGCGGACGGCTGGTAAAATATTTAAATACCTCCATATAGGTCAGTCTTTCGGCGACACCGGTAAATGCTACCTGTCTTTCGAGCATATACCACGGGAAAAGAATGGAAATCTTAGGATTCTGACTTAAGTGCTGAGCCTTACGTGAACCGTAGTTTGTAAAAAACACCAGACTGTTTTCATCGTAGTTTTTCAGAAGAACCATTCTAGAATACGGCTGTCCGGTGGAATCAACGGTACTCACCACCATTCCGTTAGGATCAGGCATACCGGAATCAATGGCCTGCTTTAACCATTTTTCAAAAAGATCTATAGGTTTTTCTGTCAAATCATCTCGACTTAAACCGCTGGCGGCGTAATTTTCCCGCAGTACTGAAACATCTATCATTCTTCTTTTCTTCCCTTTTACAGAAGGCAAAACATAAAAAAATTACTGACGGAGCCGTCCGCATATCCACAACAGCTCCGTCAGGATTGTATTAATCGTTTATCAGGTTATATCGGACTAGGAACATTAATGAATTCACAGGAAATACCGAATTTTTCGGCAACCAGTTCACCAAGCGCTCTTATGCCACACATCTCACTTGCATGATGGCCACAGACAATTCCCATGACATCATTTTCCACTGCCAGATGATAGTGCTGCTCATGAATCTCTCCACTGATAACAGCATCTATTCCCTGAATGTTTTCTTCAAACATAAAACCGCCGCCACCTGAACACACTGCAATCCTTTTAACGCTTTTTCCGGCAGAGCCGATAACCATAGGATCCCTGTTTCCGCAGAAAGTCTTTATTCTGGCGGCAAGTTCATCGCCAGCAACCGGTTCGGAAAAAGTGGCAACAACACCGATACTGTCACGTTTTCCAGGTCTGATATAATCCTCAAACTCTGCACCGATGGCTTTAACTATTAAAGCATTGTTACCGATTTTCTCATGAACATCCAGAGGCAGATGATATGCGGCAAGTGACATTTCACCGAGAGCTTTTACCCGCTTTCCCAGAATTCCCGTAAGTCGGGGATCAGCCTTTTTCCAGTAAAGACCGTGATGGGCTAAAACAAGATCCGCACCGGCTGCACCGGCTCTCACCAGAAGCTCATGATTGGCAGTAACTCCGGTGACAATTTTGCTGACTTCTTTTTTCCCCTCGACCTGAAGTCCGTTGTAGCTGTAGTCATCTATCTCATTAATCATGAGATAATTATCAATAAAACGTATGATTTCATTAAGAAGCGCCATAATATTAAATTCCTCTCACAGCAGGATTTATGATAATTTCTCGTTCTGCAAAACGGATTCAGATATACCATTCAGAAATTTCCCACGGCAGACAGTAAAAAAAAGTCTTACCCGAAGCACAGCCGGACGCAATAATAAAACAATCCGGCAGAATGCATTATACAACTCCTGAAAAATGATGCACTTTATCCTTGTCTTTACAGAAGAGAAAAAATCTCTCTTAAAATATTCAGCAGTAAATCTTCCACCTGTTACCGGAAGCAGTATTTACTGACACGTATTTTTCCGACTACCTGAAGATAAACTTACCTGCAGACACACAAAAAAAACCGGACTTTGAACTCAGATACCTTTCCGCTCAAACTCCGGTTTCTTAGCTATTCATATTCCCGTGCACAGAAACAGTCATCATGTAACCGTCACCGGTGCTTTCACTTTAGAAATTGGTTACAAATGAACTTGTTCCCACAGCTCCGTCAATTCTAGGCTTGATATGTCTAAGAACCACATCACTCTTGGCTGGACCTACGACAAGAACATGCTTGCCGTTTTTCTGAACCACCTGGTAACCGAATCCGCCGTCGAGGTACTGTCTGTATGCCGGCTCAATCGGAATCTTAGCCCCCCTCAGTTTCTGACGTTCCTGTTCAGCCTGAGCTTTAGTACTATAGCTACCAATCTGCAGATAGTATTTTTTACCATTTGCAGCGGTCTGCTGCGCCTGAGCCCTGGCTTCAGCAGCTTTTCTTTCGGCTTCCGCTTTTGCTTTGGCTTCAGCCAGCTTTCTGTCAGCCTCAGCTTTCGCTCTGGCTTCAGCGAGTTTTCTGTCGGCCTCAGCTTTCGCTCTGGCTTCAGCGAGTTTTCTGTCGGCCTCAGCTTTCGCTCTGGCTTCAGCGAGTTTTCTGTCGGCTTCGGCTTTAGCTTTTGCCTCTGCAAGTTTTCTGTCGGCTTCTGCCTGACGGCGCTCAGCCTCTGCTTTTACCTTTGCTTCTGCCAGTTTTCTTTCGTTTTCGATTCTGTTTTTTTCCTCACGGGTCTGTCTTTCAGCCTCTTCGCGGGCCAACTGCTCTCTTCTCGCGGCCTCATTCTTTTCTCGCTCTGCCTCAGCTTTTGCTGCCTGAGCCGGGGTATTACCGGTGGCGGTAGGATTATCAACAAAATTATTATTCACACGAGGTTTACTCTCGGTTCCGTTACCCGTTCCGACCACAATCCCCGTTTTAACATTAGCATCCTCACCGTAATAATCAGCCGGAGGATTGCTTCCCTCATCATCAAGAAGATTACCGTATCCGTATGATTCATCCTCCATGGAATCATCTTCATCAAACGAATCCATGATCTGGTTATTTTTTTCCTGATTATGTCCGTCCTGGGCCGACTTGTGCTCATCAACCTCGTTAGTGTTTTTAGTAACATTTATCACCGCACTTTTCTGATCCTGACTTGGAAAAAGTTTTGGTACAAACCAGGCTACACCCACTAACAAAACACATGCACCGACAATAACTCTCGTAAACTGACTTATCACTTTGTAATACTCTTGAATCTAAAAAAGGCCACGGCAGTCCTGTTACCCCTGTTCCATGTGACCGAAAAAAAAACAACTTCCGTATAATACATGGTACTGATAGGTGTATCGTACCATATTTATAATGGTTTTCAATATACCGGCATCAATTATTTAAAAGCCGGCCTTATGTTTGAAATACTCAGATCCGTTACCTATCACACAACTATAATTTATAGACTGATATAACGTTCTATCTACTTTTTAGCCACATACTGTACCGGTATTGCAATATATCGTCATTATTTCTTCCTGCTGAGTTTTTATCCCTGCATCCCGATACTTCTGCGCAATTCAGGCTCACTCTTCAGAAGTTCCTCGGCTGTAACAAACGAACCGCAGACAATAAGTTCTCCTCCGAAAGGAAGTTCTGTCAGGGCTTTGGCATATGCCTCTTTTACTGTATCAAAGTCTGATATCTGACATGCTGAATAACCTGCCTCTATAAGCGAATCCTTTACGTGAGATGCTGTTGAACCGCGTTCTCCAGGAAGGGAACACACATAGATTCTGGAAAACAGACCGGAGATCTCCCGTAATGAACTGACAATATCCTTATCCTTAAGCATACCGATGACGGCATAACGGATTTTTTCTCCCCTGTTCCTCAATACTGAAGCAAGATATCTCATAGCCGGAGGGTTATGCGCTACATCAAGGATAACACAAGGATTTTCAGATACCGTTTCAACACGTCCGTGCAGTCTGGCCTTTTCGATTCCCTTGAGTATTGCTTCAGTGCTGATATGCAATCCGGTGATATTTTTCAGACTTTCTGCAATAAAAAGAACAGCTGTAAGAGAAAGCGGTGCATTGATAAGAGGCAGTGTCGGTACGGTAACCCCGTCTACCCTGAAAGGTTTTATCAGATTGAAATGAGTATTGTCAGTGTATTCCACCTCGAGATTTTCACCGAGAAGCTGCACACAGTCCTTTCTACCGGTCACCCTTTCCGCTGTTTCAGTAATCACCCTGCGAGCCCCTTCACTCATATACCCCAGAATAACCTGAGTGGTACCTGACTTAATAATACCTGCTTTTTCACCGGCAATGGCCTCTTCGGTATTCCCGAGAAGAGCACAGTGATCCAGTCCGATACTCGGTATAACCGCAATGTCGCAATCAAGAATATTGACCGCATCAAGTCTGCCGCCTAGTCCGACCTCAAGCACCAGAACCTGACAGTTATTCTTCTTAAAGAGGTAGAAAGCCGCCAGAGTGGTATATTCAAAAAAAGTTAATTCTATGCCGGTTTCGGCACAGGCATCATATACAGCCGAAAAAGCCTCACAGAGAGAAAATGGTGATGCACAACTGCCGTCGATGGCTATTCTTTCATTGAAATTTAAAATATGCGGCGATGTATATAATCCGGTCTTTATGCCGCAGGCAGTTAAAGCACCTGCTATCATAGTGGCGGTTGAGCCCTTTCCGTTTGTTCCGGCAACAGTTATCACCCGGCTTTCCGGGAATTCTGCCACCCCCATATGGTGAGCCACGCTCTTAATCCGGTCCAGTCCCAGTTTAATGATATTGGGATTGATGGCATAAAGATAACTTTCCCAGGCAGATAAATCATCAGGCTTGGCGTTCACTGTTCTACTGTCCATAATTCAACTTCTCTTACAATAAGTTCAGCTTTCTCTAAAAACTCTGCCGACATAAACACAAAATAAAGACGCATGCTGCAGCTGTATCAACTTTCAAACAACGTATAAAAACAATAAAGCAGTTATTTGGTACGGACCGGCCGGGGCACAGAGCTTAAATCTGCCATATTTTACACTTACTACACTGAAAATAGAAATGCTAATTCCGTATAAAAAAACATATTTATCAGTCAGCTGTCAGGGATGGGCCTTCTTTAGCAGAAATCTTTCCGTACATTCCATTATTTCCAGGTGATATTTCCATCAGAAACTGTATAATATTCTGAATTTGAAACAGATTTTTTCTCAACTTTGAGAATTTTATCTACTTTTAGGATCTGTAATCAGCTTATATTTTATATATAATGGTAAAATTGTGTACCTGTGTTGTAATTAATAAAATAATGTGTATGTAGCAATAATTTATTCACATTAAGAAAGAGATATAGAGAAATAAAGAATATCCCTGATATAAAAATAGGATTCAGCCGGATGAATATAAAATGCAGGTAAAGTATGACATTTCTGATTTATGACTTAGGAATTCACGCAACACTAAAGCTTCCCGCAAAGAAGAAAATGTTGAAGCAGCGTATAATCAGGCTTTATCCTGGCAGAATGTCAATTGGATTTAGAATTATAGTTTTATTAGTGCAGACACCCGGAATACCCAGCAGGATGCTTCCGATATCCGGGTGGAAGGTTCCTTGAATCTATCTGTTATAAAATCAGAGGAACTAAGTGGAGGTTATGTATTATGAAGACATACAGTACTGGCACTTTTTCCGGTATTAAAACAGCTGGTTTTACTTTAATAGAACTGGTGGTTGTTATCGTTATACTGGGTATTCTCGTAGCTTCTGCCGCCCCGAAATTAATGAATATGCAGGGGGATGCCAGGGCAGCAACACTTATAGCCATAAAGGGAGCTGTAAGGTCAGCAAACAACATGGTTTATTCAAAATCCCTGATAACCAATGCCAATACCACGTACACTGAAAAAGGTGACTCCGCTGCGTGGGAGGGAGACTGTCGTTCCGGCAGCTGCGTTAATATGGGAAATATGTGGATCCACACCAAATTCGGATATATAGATCGTAATTCTGTGTCCTTTGTAGTAGATACAGACATCGGCGGTAATCAGTCAACTATAGAAATAGAAAATCCGACAACCCATGAAATGATAACTGTTCCCAAAAGAGAAAATAAAGAAGGATCTTCGAATTACAACTGCCCTTCCGGTAATAATTCAGTTATATGTAAAGGACACGACTTCTGTCAGTGCCGGTACCAGAAGTTTAAAAGCAAAGAAACCAACAATAAGGAAAGAGACACCCAGATAATTGTCCCTAAAGGTTTCGATTATAATATCAACAAACACAAAAACGGCGGCTGTTATTTCGGATACTCAACTTCCGATAAATTAAATGGAAACGATGCAAAACCTCAACCTCCTGCATACACCCTTAGAATAGGAGGCTGCTAAAATTTAAGATAAATATTTCTATAAATTTTCAGCAGTGAAGATACTCCTTTTTTGTAAAGGATTAAACAGAAAATAATATTCCCCGTAAAATGGATAACTTTTACGGGGAATTTTTATGGTATTTCCATTGAATTATACTTTCGGATAATGGTAAAACGCACAGAATAAAACAGTGCCGGATTAACCGTTTAAGGCGATGTTATCAATTTCTTCAAAATCATCCATAAATTCAAAAGATATAACGTGTTCATAATCAAAAGTCTGCTCACAGTACGCCACTTCACCTACTTCCGGATCTATCTGAGGTATACCTAGTTTTTCAATAACTTCATCAAGATCCATTTCCCCGAAAATGTCTTTAATCGAATCCTCATAAATAGCTTTTGCTATGTTTTTTTTGTTTTTGTTGTAGGATTTTCTCAGTTCTCCGGCAGTTTCAATTTGATCTTCATCCGGCTCGTCATCCCAGCAGAAAATCATATCCTTGTATTTCAGAACATACTGCTCCAGTTCATCGTCATATTTGACCATATTTATCCTCTTTTTTTTAAAAAATATATATAATTCTATTTTTTAAGCACCGTTCTTCTGTATCCGGTTACAGTGCTTGCGTGTGGCTCATTTTAGCAAAAGACAAAATAAAAATTATTTTATTTTCAATACTCCTTCCTGTTTTGCTATCAGAATCACTTTTTAGATAACTCAGTCAGTTCCTTAATAGTATATGCTCTGTAGCGAGGTTCAATCTGAAACATAGAGGATGCGGTATCCGGAATATGCTGCATAACCTTCTTCAAATCCACCTCCTTAGGAAGAGTCCGGAAATTACCTTTCTCATCCTCGGAATTAATAGCACAGAAGAGGAAATCCACTCTGTCAAAATCAATCTCAAAGAAATCAGAAACGTCAGTAGCTTTAACATTAAGGTAATCATCCTGGGATTCAATAAACTTTTCATAAATAAATTCAAAAAGCGCCTCCCTGCTTATCTTGATTAATCTCACCTCATCCTGTTTCATATTTTTTATTCTCTTTATCATTCACTACTCCTGATTCACATATATGGAAATTGCCTGAATAATAGAACCGCGAATCCCCATTTCGATCTCATGAGAAACACACAGGACGTGTATCTCAAACTGAGAGCATACCTCAAAACCAAAAAGACATACCGTCTACAAGAAACAGCATGCCTTAAATACAAACCAGAGCAGAGAGAAATTTCATGATCATTTCTGAAGGAATCTGATTCGTCACATAAAACATAAATTATTTTATAATCATCTGAATTTTCCGGAAAAACTAGGCCTTAAAATTATAAACCGGCTTCATAATATCAAGCACCTCCACCGTTTCATCGATCACATCAACGATGTCGTGAAGAGACTTGTAGGCCATAGGAGATTCATCCAGGGTGGATTCATTTACAGAGGTAGTATAAATTCCCTTCATTGCCTCCCGGTACTCATCCATATTGAGAGTGCTCTTGGCCTCACCCCGGGACATAAGTCTCCCGGCCCCGTGCGGTGCTGAAAAGTTCCATTCTGGATTCCCCCTGCCTTTTGCAAGAATGCATCCGTCCCGCATATTAGTCGGAATAAGAACAGTTTCACCGGCATGAGCCGCTATGGCGCCCTTTCTGAGAATCATTTCTTTAGTATCTATGTAATTATGAATGGTATGAAAAGATTCCTTTCCGGTAAGTCCTGCCGCTTTCAAAAGAGTACCGGCAATAATCTCGCGGTTTAATCTGGCAAATGCCTGACATATTTCCACATCATGCAGATAATCATCTAAATACCTGCCCGTCAGAAAACATAAATCATCAGGTATTCCTGAACCACTGATTTTTTGATTAGAAAGAAGCTCGACTGATGCGTCTCTGCCTCTTTTTCCCTTTGCGGACTTCTTTTCAGAAGAGGAATTTTTTCCACCGTTTCCGCAGTTACCTTCATAACCATTATTAAGCTGTATTGCCAGATTCTGATAGAATTCAGCCACCTGCTTTCCTAAACTCCGGCTGCCGCTGTGAACGATGAGATATCTGGTGCCGTCGGCAGCTTCATCTATCTCAATAAAATGATTACCGCCACCAAGAGTCCCGAGACTCTGTTTCATTCCGGACAGATTATCAAGTTCCCGATAGCACCGCAGGCTCTCATATGCAAAGCTTCTGATTTTAATTCCAGGCTGACTGTTACCTGAAGGAGCACCGCGGGCTGCCCTGTCAATTTCGGCGAAATCAACCGGTACCCGTCCGATATTTACAGTATACATACCGCAGCCGATATCAGTTCCGACTATATTGGGAACCACCTTATCCGTCACAGTCATGGTAGTACCGACGGTACAGCCTCTGCCGGCATGAACATCAGGCATGATTCTGATTCTCGAACCGGCGGTAATTTCGTAGTTACACATTCTACGAATCTGTTCAACGGCCGCAGATTCCACTACGGAGGCATAACAGACTGCCGTATTTACTTTTCCTTTAATTTCAAACATTCCGTTTCCTATTTTAAAAACAGTCTTAATCCATTCCGGAAAAAATCCACTCTCCGGTAAGAATTTTTCAGAAAGAAAAGACAAAAAGATTTTTCAAAGATTGTTTCATGACAAAAAACGGGCACACGACACCGGCACGTAAAACCGGAGAAAACAGGCGTTTCAAATCATTTAACCGGTACATGCGGACGGCGCACATGGCGCGTTTTTTCAACTAGAAGGCAGCACTGCCATGTGGAGCAGTCTGCAGAATGTTACGAACTACATTTTTTAACCTGTATTAAAATAGCCAGAATGCTTTATATAAGCGTCTGTCATCCATACTTTATGACAACGGATTCTATACCCAAAATTCTACCATCGCAAGTTTCAGCAGATTTTTATATGTGATCTGATATATAAAAAGAAAAAGATGTCATCAATTTTTCAAAAAAAAATACTGCTCAGCCGTTAAGCAGCCGGGCAGTATAATCACTGAAAACAGATGGTAACAATTTTTTATCAAATACAGCTGCATCTGATTCTGATTGCAACCATCCTGTTTATGGTAACGTACAACTGAAAAAGTTTCAGTTAATCTGTATATCCGTTTACCACAACACTAATCCTGCTGTTAAGATTATCCAGATCAATCTTGCACTTGCTTCTGAATTCCATAGTAAAGGTATCTGATGCTGATACCTTTTCTGTATAATAATCAGAAGTATTAATCAGAAATTCCCCGTTAGGATACATTTTTTTGAACACATGGCCTTCAAAATCCCAGTTTGAATAAAATGATTTAATCTTGGTTCTGGTACCTGACGGAGAAGTCATATCAATCTGTAGAAGACTGTTAACATATCCGACAGCTGAGCGCTTCCCTAGAATTGCCATATAGCAGTCATCAAGAAAACTGGCATTATTTTTTAAATAACTGAATGAAGTCAGATCAATCGCTACATTCTCCACATCAATTTCTGATGAAGGGGTTTCCTGATAATCCATGCCCGCAAAATCTGTAAAACGGCATGTTACAGTATAGCCGTCGTCATCGGAGGTACACGGATTTACATTTGTACTCTTGAAATCTGAAGGAAACACCTCTCTCTTCCGGCACAGTTCATCACTGTTACAGTTCATTGCCTTTTCCACAGCCTTTTTAGCATTGACAACACCGAAACCGTAATAATTGGAGAATCTCAGCCCGGCTCCGTTAGTATACCAGCCGTAATCAAAAACCATGCTTTCCGAGTCAAATTCAGGTACGGTTTTTACCACCGGAGAATATTGCAGTGAACTCCATCCCGGTGTCTCATCGTTATTAGATGTTGTTGCCAGAATATATCTTAACTGCGGCACCGTAATATCAGGCTTTGCCTGAATAACCAGAGCAGATACCCCGGTTACTGAAGGGGTTGCGGCAGACGTTCCGTTCATTCTATGAGTGTATAACAGTCTTCCGTTATATTTACTGGAGTTTTTTCTCCATGGAGTTCCCTTATCCCAGTCTTCATAGCTGTCCGGCAGGAATCTTGATAAAACGGATACAACAGCAGCTGATGAATTGTCCTTGCCGTTATAACCGAACTCTCCTCCGGTACCGGTCACCCATATATGAGAACCGACAGAAGAATAGGATGATTTTTTCCCGAGGGAATTAAGAGCTCCTACAATTATCTGGTATCTGGATCTCTCTAGTGATGAATTCTGAGTAAACGTGCAGTTTACACCTAAACCGGTACATTTCTGGTTATAGTCTTCCTCATGCTTATATCCGACATTGTCAAATGAATTACCTATTGCCTTGATAAACGGAATATTATTTTCAGCAAGAGCCTGGAGATTCAATTCCCATGCAGGCTCATAGTAATAACTGCTGTTATAACCGATACTTGCATTAATAATGTCCAGAAATGAATGTTTTGACACATTAATATCTTCATAATTCAAATCCAGAGACGTAATATGAGCATCAAAAGCTATACCTCTAACACCTCTCCCGTTATTTGCCTCTGCGGCAATAATCCCTGAAACTGAAGAGCCATGCAGTACAGAACTGTTATTCTTGATCTCACTAAGTGTCAGCCCTTTATTTATGTAATCTTCAGATATAGACGGCTGATACTTTTTAGCCTTTAAATCCTCATGCTCAAAATCCACACTGGTATCATAAACACCGACAATAACATTTTTTCCGGAAATTAAATCGTCATTTAAATCTTTAAGATGCCAGGCCGGAACAACATTCAGATCGATCCCTTTAACAGGAGCCTTAGCTACCTTAAAAGGATTCTGTCCCAGGTTTTTTATATGCCACTGATCGGTGAAAAGATAGTCACCGTGTTCATTATCAGTCCCAAGAGACCAGGTATATACAGCCTTCTGTTTTCCGTAAAGCACTGTCAGTTTCTCATCAATTCTGTAGAAATCCTCAGGGGTATCTGCCAAAGCCTCCTCAGGAAGATAGTAGTACAGCTCTCCGGACTTTGCTTTTTCACCGGTAAGAGGATTGATTTCAGATATTTCCCCGTATTTAGCTGTAACCTTGATGGCATCATCTTCTTCATCATCCGACTTTGCTGCTTCCTCAGAATGAGTAATTTTATATTTCAGAAGATATGGTTTTCCCGTAAACATATCACCTGTTTCCTTTATATCAAAGGTAACACCGATATCGTTACCGCCGGTTCTCTTTATTTCATCTTCCTCAACAACAGGATCCGGTTTCGGATCAGGTTTAGGCTTTGGTTCATCACTGCCTCCCGAACCGCATGCCGTGAGAGATGTAAAAACAAGAGCATTCAATAATGCCAGTGTAAGTTTTTTTACTGATAAATGCATAACAAAAACCTCATGACAGCAGTGTATCGTTTCGCATGCTGCCGGTTATATAAATCTTAATTTTCAAAAAAACGCCAATCCACAGACCTGAGACAGCCGGTTTAAGTCCGGAGATATTTTATAAATTTCCTCCCGAGATTAAAAACAGGATGAGAATTCCTACTTAAGCTCCGGCTTTATCCCCTGATAAAATGAAGGAGCAACATTAATCACCCCGGGAGTACGGCGTAATTCATCCTGAACAGAATTCCAGTCATCGTATGAATGTACTGTAACCTCATAAACAGTTTTACTCAATTTTTCCGCTTCCAAACCTGCCGGAATACACTCTGTATTTCTGGCACATTTAACAAGAATGGTGTTCTTAATGATGTAGTTACGGTCATCCGGAGTTTTTACATATGCAATATTTTTTTCATCCTTTTCTCCGGTAACAACCTTTTTGTCTCCTAGAGACCCGATAACAGAACTGTCATCTGAACTGCTTAAGGTACTTATACTATCTGTACTGCCGGCATCGACAACCTTAAAATTATCCGTAACTACGGTAAGACCGTTGTTATCAGTAGTTTCAGCCTGAGCATGAACACAGGCAACGACAGAAAATAAAGCCATGGTTAAAATAAGTGCTTTTCTCATTTTTTTCCTGTTCAAAATTTAAAAACGACAAAAAAATTGTATTATTAACAAAACTTTTACAATTTTATCAAGATAATTTTATCTTATATCAAACTCTAATATAACTACATCTACGCCTCTTTTTATCGTATGATTATAATTTGTTCTTTTTGATAATTTCAGCTTATTATCAGCCTCATTCAGTGAACTTTAAAGGAATCATCATTCATTTATTCATTACTTCCACGGCTGCAACCGAATGTAATGCTTATATGAGAAATAGTAGAAACTAGAAGCCCCGCTTCTCGCGGGGCTTTATCGACCTACAGTAGTAATACCTGCGGTTTAAACAGCCTTCAGGGGATTTTTCACTTCCGGCTGGCAAAAACGCTAATCAGTATAACCTGTGACTACAGCGGATATTTTGCTGTTAAGGAAGTCAAGATCAATAGGACATACACTCTTAAACTTCATGGTAAAGGTATCTGTCGCAGCCACCTTTTCCGCTAAATAATCAGAAGTGTTAATCATAAAGTCACCGTCAGGATAATCTTTCGCATACTCATGCCCCTCAAAATCCCAGTTTGAATAAACCGGTTTTATAACCGTATCCGTACCTGAAGGTGAACGCATCTTTATCTCTAGCAGACTGTTAGCATAAGGAAGTCCGTCATAAGAGGCCCTGGAGGCAAGGTAGCATACATCTGTACTGTCTGTAGTTTCTGATGTATAACCGAAGGAAACCAGATTGACACGCATATTGTCTACTTCAATTTCTGATGAAGGAGTTTCTGAATTCTCCACTCCCTTAAACCCGGTAAAAGTGCAAGTCACATTATAGCCGCCGTCACTGGAAACACACGGTCTGCTATTGGTGCTTACATAATCATCAGGAAGCTCAGCTCTCTTTGCACACAGATCATCACTATTACAGTCAAGAGCTTTTTCCACTGCTTTTTTGGCATTTACCACACCATAGCCGTAGTAATTGGAGAAGCGCAATCCCGCACCATTGGTGTACCAGCCGTTATCAAAGGTAATGTTTTCACTGTTATACTCCGGAACACTGTGTTCTACCGGTGAATAACTGAGAGAACTCCATCCTGCTGTCCTGTCATTATTAGCAGTAACAGCCAGAATATATCTTAGCTGAGGCACGGTAATACCTGGTTTAGCCTGAATAACCAGAGCAGATACCCCGGCGACACTTGGAGATGAAGATGATGTTCCGTTCATGGTATGAGTATAGAACTGTCTTTCTTTATATTTTTTATTATTATCTCTCCATGGAGATAGTTTGTCCCAGTCATCATACTGATCCGGGGTAAACCTTGACAAGGTGGTTACAATAGCTGCGGAAGAGTCGGAATCCCATTCATCATAACCAAACTCACCGCCGGTAGCTGACACCCATATATTTGACCCTGTTGATGAATATGATGATTTCTTTCCTAAAGAATTTATCGCGCCTGCACGTATCGTATACATTGATCTTTCTAAAGAGGAATTCTGCTTGAACATACAGTTCACGTTGTACTCAACACAGGTTTTGTTAAAGTACTTCGGATTCTGATAAGTGATGTTGCCGAAGGAATTCCCCATAGACTTGACATACGCAGTATTGTTTTCAAGCAATGCTACGGCCGCTGACTCGAAATCAGGTTCATAGGCATAACTGCTATCATAAGATATACTTGCATTTACAACATTCAAAGAAGGGTATTTTGCCACTGAGCCATGAGAAGCCTCCATAAAATCAAATGACATCACGGAGGCATCAAAAGCAATTCCCCTACCGCCTTTGCCGTTATTTGCCGTAGCGGCAATAATACCGGCGACAGCTACTCCGTGCAGATTCAGGTTTTCAGCTCTGACATCCTCAAGAGACAGTTCACTGTTAATATAAGAAGGTATTTTACCGGACGGCTCATACTTTTGCGCTTTTAAATCTTCGTGCTGAAAATCAACAGGAGAGTCATAAACACCGACAACAACTTTTTTGCCGCTAATAAGTTCATCATTAAGATCTTTAAGATGCCATGCCGGTACCACGTTCAAATCTATCCCCTTAACCGGAGAAATAGCCACACTGAAAGGATTCTGTCCCAGATTTTTAAGATGCCACTGATCGGTAAACAGACGGTCACTGTGTTCATTTTCTGTTCCCAAATACCAGCTGTATAATGCCGTTCCCTTTTCACCGTATACTGCGGTAAGCTCCTCGTTGACTCTGTAGAATTCCACAGCGGAATCCTTAAGAGCATCCTCCGGCAGATAATAGAACAACTGACCTATCTTTGCCTTTTCTCCGGTGAGAGGATTGGTATCGGTTATTACCCCGTATTTTGCGGTAACGGTCAGCGTATCACTGTCTTCATCTTCCGATGAATTCTCCAGTGAAGGGGTAATACTGTAACTGATGATATACGGCTTTCCGGTGAATATATCACCGGGTTTAGTAATCTCAAATGTTACCCCGATATCATCACCTCCAGCTTTCTGAATCTTATCCTTTTTAACCACCGGATCCGGATGAGGATCTGGTTTAGGATCATCACCACCTCCTGAACCGCATGCGGAAAGAGTTGAAACAACCATAACATTCAATAATGCCAGAGTAAGTTTTTTTACTGAAAATTTCATATTCACTAACCTTATGACATCTTAAAAGTAAAGTTAAGCTGAATAAATTACATCGACACAGCCTTCTTCACCTCAGATGCCTGTTAAATATTCAATAAACCGGTTTCGGTACTGCTTTAACCGAAAAAACTAATCAAAAGACGGCTTTATGCCCTGCTCATAAGAAGGTGCTACACTCATAACACCGGCGGTATTCCGCAGTTCCTCCTGAACAATCTTCCATTCATCATAGGAATTTACGGTTATCTCATATACGGTTTTACTTAATTTTTCAGCCTTCAAGCCGGATGGAATGCAGTCAGCATTATTTCTGGCACATTTCACTAAAATGGTGTTCTTGATAATGTAATTATGGTCACCTGGAGTTTTTACATAAGCTAAATTGTCCGGTGCCTTTTCTCCGGCAACCACGGTCTTATCGCCTAACGAACCGATAATCTCCTTCTGATCTGATGAAGAATCCATATTGCTCCCGGAATACTTGAAATCCTCTACTTTAAAGTTGTCAGTTATGATGATTAAATCATTATTTGCAGTAATTTCCGCCTGGGTATGGGTACAAGCCATAACTGAAAACAATGACATGGCCACGATAATTAGTTTTCTCATTTTATCCCCGTTCATAATCTTTACATAAACGAACTGCTCCGCCGTACGTATTCAACAGCACAGCATTGTAATTATATTTTAAACATATAAGAACACTAACAAAAACCGTATTAAAATATTAGATTTTTTTGATCGTATCCGTTTTTTCAAATAATAAATCACTTATCATAATATTATTTTTTAGGCCAGTTAACATTTTTCCAGCCGGAAAGTCTGCGGAACAACCGCAAAAAAAAGCACCACACAAGTGTGAGGTGCTGTTCATTTTTATCCGTAAAAACAGATTACAGATCCGTATTACTGATTTACCACCTTGACATTCCTGTCATCGTTGGCATCAGTCTTCATCAGGATACTGATTACATTGGCCAGACGGTCACGCATTTCACGTCTGTCGACAATCATATCTATAGCCCCCTTCTGAAGCAGGAATTCAGAACGCTGAAATCCTTCAGGAAGCTTTTCACGAACGGTCTGTTCAATAACTCTAGGACCGGCAAAACCGATTAATGCCTTAGGTTCGGCCACATTAACATCACCCAGCATGGCCAGTGACGCACTTACACCACCCATTGTCGGATTGGTAAGAACACTGATAAAAGGAATACCTGCTTCTGACAGCTTCTGCAGAGCGGCAGACGTTTTAGCCATCTGCATCAGAGAGAACAGGGATTCCTGCATACGGGCACCGCCTGATGTTGCAAAGCAGATTAATGCTCTTCTCTCATTAAGGCATTCCTCAACCGCCTTAACAAAACGGGCTCCTACAACAGACCCCATGGAACCACCCATGAATGAAAATTCAAAAGCAGCACATACAACCGGAAGACCTTTGAGTTTTCCCTTGATAACGACCAGGGCATCCTTTTCATTGGTTGTCTTCTGAGCAGCGCTTATACGATCCTTGTACCTCTTAGTATCCTTAAACTTTAATATATCCTTTGGTTCAAGGTTTTCACCTATTTCCTGCAACCCTCCGTTATCATCAAGAAATCTAATGATACGTTCTCTTGCCGCTATCTTCTGGTGAAAGCCGCATTTAGGACATACGTTAAGGTTTCTTTCCAGTTCTGCGCGGTATACCACCTGTTCACAAGATTCACATTTGGTCCATACACCTTCCGGTATATTATGACGAACAGCCTTTTCCTTATTAGGAGTTATAATTTTTTCAAGCCAGCTCATTAAACAACCTTGTCAAATTTGAATAATCATTAAATAAAAAAAATTGCTGTTATTATAATTCAATACAGCCTTCGTTGCACTTATTTATTCTCTGCGGACTATTTTATGTTGTCTAAACAGGAACCGCAGTCATTACCTCATATTACTTTAGGACAGTAATTACCGAGAATCGTTCAATTGAAACTGTTACTCAGATCATGATTTACCAAGTATTTAAACGGTATTTATCACTCTTTTCCGGTATTACCGTACGCCGAATCCGGAAAACTTCCCGATAAAAAATTATTTTGCAGACACATGCTAATTATAGAATGCAGTAAATAACCTGCCAAACATTAGAGCCGGTTATCATTCATACGATCTGCCAATGACACCTGTTCTGAACCGGTTGAATCTTAAAAATATACGTTTGATATCATTTCTTTACGATCATACACCGGAAATTCTGCCTGTCATATGCCTCATTGCTTCATTCAACATCCCAAAAACGATATCTAGCTTACAAATGTGCAATTTACTTGGCATGCATCAGCGTTTATGAATAACATGTCACAAAGTCAAAAAAATGATTAATGTTATCATTCGATTCAGTGTATCCGTGTTAGGGAAATATCTTTATTCAAGCTTGCATAGAAAATTATTTTTTGTTTTAAACGCTTTTAAGAGTAAGCACCGGTGTCTGACTGCTCTAACTATCCTTTATACCCGATATTTTCGGGATTCAGGATGTCATATCCAAAAGTCACCTGTTTTCTGAAAAAGCGACTGTAGTTTCCGGAGCTCCGACTCGCAGTAATAAAAGAGAAGGATGCCGTCTCAGGTGAGTTCTGTCGCTGTATCTGAGTTTATATAAACAGAACAACTTTATGGCCGGGTTGCCATAACGTTTTTTTCTGTTGGACAAAAGATAATTTATTCCCTCTCCAGAATTACCGGTACATACATAAATGATAGGCGGTTGAAACCGGCACTTTGAAACATACTGATTAATTCTCAGCCGGATATCCGTTACTTGTAGAGCCGGAGACTGCGTCTTTCTGCCTTAAATGAGAAGTAACCGCTGCCGTACATCGAACGGCTGGCGGTCTTAAGACAGAATTAAAGGGGAATCCATCGTTTACGCACTGATAACTGACACAGATACTAAAGTTAAATTTTACTTTTTTCAGATAACAGTTCTTTGTGGTGACTGTCTTAAACGGATATTACCGATTAGAACCGGGAACAAATATCTAACTAGAATATATTTGCAAATAACAGGGTGTATTTATGGGTTCAGTTATTAATGGATATAACAAAACTCCGATTTTTATAAAACTAGCCATCGGTATGGCAATAGGAGCTGTTCTAGCTTTATTCTGTCCGAAACCTTTTATGTGGATGGAAGGCATCGGTCTGGCATTTGTTAATGCATTAAAATACATTGGTCCATTGATGGTGTTTATTTTTATGATAAACGCCATTGTCAGTTCAAATATCGGTAAAGAAAACACATTCGGCCTCAAAAGAGTCAGCCTGATGTTCATCGTGAGCCTTTTCGCAGCCTCAATCCTCTCCATTGTCTGCTGGTTCTGCTTTAAAGTAAATATTGATCCTCACGACGGTGTTACACCTTTAAGAAATGTTGAACTACCTCCTGACAGAAGCATCTTCCATGCCCTGCTTAACGAAATAATCTACAATCCGGTAAAAGCTTTAATCGATGGTAAATATCTGGCCATTGTTATGTGGGCTGTCGCCTTCGGTCTTTTATTCAGAAAAGCGGAACACTCCACCCAGCAGCTGGTAAAAGACACTGCAGATGCCATTACCAAGATCGTCAGATTCTTTATCGCTCTTGCTCCTTTCGGTATCATGGGACTTATGTTCCACAGCATCGTAACCGGAAGAAATGAGGTAAACCTGTATCACTATCCGAGCCTTATTTTCATGTTCATTGCCGTATTCCTGATAATGTTCCTGATAGTTAATCCGCTCATTGTTTTCATCTTTACCAGACAGAATCCGTTGAGAATATTACCTAAGCTGGAGGAAAGTATTATCTATTCCTTCTTCACAGCAAGCTCAGCCGCCAATATTGCCGTAAACCAGAAGATTGCTGAAGAAAACAATGTTTCAAGACAGTTGAGCTCCGTGGCCATTCCTTTAGGGGCAACACTGCATAAACCGGGGTCTGTCATCACTCTTAATATCCTTACTCTGGTGGCAGCATACGGTGCCGGCGCCAACTTCGGATTTATGGATATTCTGTCCCTCGGTCTGCTCTCCATCGTCGCCTCCATGTGTGTTGCCGGTGTAGCTAACGGGACAATGCTGCTTATTCCTATCTGTTGCAGTATCTTCGGTCTGGATGAAGGTGTTATCATCCATATTATCGGTGTTAACATCATTATCACCATTATCAGAGATACTCTCTGCACCACAGTTAACAGCAGCTCAGATCTTATGTTTATTATGGCTGTCGACCAGCGTCATAAATCAAGAACGTCAAATCTGGTGGATAACATTATTAACGCTAAACGAAATGAACGCCGTGCCAATAATGAAAATGCCATCAAGAAAGCATTATCCGGCGGTGCAGCTGAAAACAGTCCTGCCGATGAAGAAAAGTAATCTTTCAGATTACCGGTCATAAATATTACAAAGGCATAATCATAGTTACTGATTATGCCTTTTCTTTTTTTATCTTCTGCTTTTCCTGTTTCGGATACCGGTATGGAATATCTTGAAATCAGTATTTCATCAGCCGGAAAACTGCTCATCACCCCCGGACAAAAGCATTACTCTGTCGAAAGCACCTTTTAGGCTGTAGACTCTCACAGCATGTGTACCGCCGCATATCAGTTTTGAGGAAAACCCGCGCATCAGTACCCCTTTTAAAAGCAGAGCTTCGGCCTTTGGACTGTTCTTTCCGCACCTGCTGTACATGGCGGTGATATAGTCTGAGGAAAATGGTGTGCCATACCCGAAAATAAAGTTATCGGCATCAGTCAGAAGAGCCAGCTTATGAACCATACAGAAGCACGCATGAAGATTCCGGTAGGCCGGCATAGCTTCTTCCACATCAAGAAAAAACGGTCTGCCGCCCGGCTCACTGCCGGTGAATAGACTAAAGTAGTCTCTTTCCGGATCAAATATCCCGGAAAGCTTTAATGACCGACCGTCATTTATGATTTCCAGAGAGGTCATGATATCAGCTGCTGCATCACCGCATTCATTTAAAACTGCTGAAAGAGTTTTTTTTAGCGTGACGGTATAAAATGCCTTAAACCTGTGATGCGCCAGCATATCCAGATTCTCACTCTCCGGGCATTGTAAGGTACTGTTTTTTCCGGCAAAGGAGACAATACTCCGGGAAATCTCACCGGCAAAAAGTTCCCTGTGCCGGGAATCGGATATTAAACCTAAAATTGAGCTGCTTCCGTATATACCTTTATTCCTGAACATGAACTCCAGATCCCTGTATGTCAAAGGATGAAAACTTTCTGTTGTATACGGGGTGAAATTCAGCAGTCTGCAGAATTCCCGGCTGCCGGCAAGCTGCTCGTAAATTTTCATACATTCTGAAGAACTGTAGAATACCAGTCCCTGACGGTATATTTCTTTAAGTACCTCCAGGGCTCTGCAGAAACTGCCGGCTGTATTTACAGGAAACAGGAGTTCCTCAGTATAATCAGGTGAATTCTCCATTGCTTTAACCAGACTTTCCGGATAAGGCAGATATCTACTGCCGCTAGAGAACACATTAGGATTCTGCCAGCTTCCCATATCCTTCAGGTCATTGCGCATTTTTAAAAGAAGTATCTCCCGGATACTCTTATGCTCAGAGCAGAGATTGAAGATCTCTTTATCCTCTCCTAAAACCTGCTTAAGACAATCCATCAGGGTATAATCCTGATTATCAGTGGATAAACCGTATTCTCCGGCAGTAAAATATCCTTTTTTATGAAATTTACCGAAATAATTCAACTGATATTTACCGGTGCGGTTTAAATGACAGGTAAAAAATTTAAAATTTTTTATCCCCATACCATGAAACACCTCCGCCGTATATTTTTCATAAGCGTCATCCACGTATGCCGGAAAACTGAATTTTTTACCGGTAAGAACCGCAACAGTGAATTTTCTCCATTTATCACCGGCACGTGTCCTGACATTCTTCTGAATATATGCCGGAAGATGATGTTTAATACGCCATTTATCAAAATTACTGAACAACTCCGGTTCTGATGCAGGAAAGGCCAGTACATGAAAACCGAAATCGACAGAGACCAGATAGTCAGTCAGAACGGCGAGAGATAAAAGCATACTGCTGATATAACGGTCTGCGGCTATTGCCGGATCAATACACTTATCAGGCAAAACACGGTCACCTGAGGAATTTAGAGCTGTAAATGACTTAGATTTAGAAAGAGCCAAAGCTCCAGGTATGGCATAATCCATAATTGAACCCCTTAATTACTATTTACTTACGTCTGTGGAATAAAGGAAAAACATACACATTACAAGACAGGATAAATAACTATATTCTACCTACTTAAATTATATACATATTTATAAAAATTTCAAGCTGTTTTCACCATTACACCTCTTTTTTAGAAACTCGGCCTAAGCGTAAAAGTCGATTACTCCGTAATCCCTGGAACCTAGATACCTGTACCAACAGATGATTAATCGTTGGCTTTTTCAAAAATAAAAAAACTCCGGCAGCATAGTACCGGAGTCCGATATTCAGATGTTCCCTTCAGAAACTGAAGGGAACATACACTGATGACTTATTTTTCATCCATGTATTTCATAATGGCTTCTGCATTATCTTCAAGGAATTTGTCAAAAGGCACCAGCTTGATGTTATTGTCATCATCTGCTGACATATAAACAAGATCAGAGGATATGTCATCACCTTCAGCATTGTAGAACATATAGGTAAAGGCTACGCTGTTTTCACCCATTGATTCTCTGGTGATTTTTGAATTTTTGCTGTATACAACTGTATCCATCTCAATTTCATTATCATCGTCACTGCTTTCCCCGTTAAGACTGAACACGGTAAATAAAGGAACTATCTTATCTCCTTCCTTCAGTCTGATATTCACACGTGAAGGCAGTCCTTCCTCATTATAGGACTGCATACCGATAATCCGGTATTCATTATCTTTACGGTTGTAGATAATTTCCATGTTGTACTCTTCACCGTTCAGCTTTATCGGACTTTCATAAAAGATATAGTCATCAGTTGAATTAACCACGTTTACTGAAAGCGGTGTACCGTCCAGACAGATCCAGGTATTATCAACGGTGTCCGTAAAAATTCCCTTTTCCCAGTCGGCATTAACAGTTTCATCAAAGCCGAGTACGACAAGAGCCCCCTCGTGATTATCCTCATCAGGCAGTATAACCATCATCTGGGCAATGTCCACACGGCTGACTTCTTCAAGCTGTTCCTGAGTTAACTGAACATAACTGTGCCCCTTCTTGTTGAATTTAGGAGGTATATCATTGAGACTTTTGAACTCTTCTGAAAGCTCTCTTTTTTCAGCTGATGACTCCACAAGCTGCAGCAGAGTACTACCGATAGATGTACCTGATGACGGCTGTGGTTGGGAAACTGAAGATTCAAGAGTCTGAAGCAGGTGATTCATGATATTTCCGCCGGTTCCTTCACCGCTTTCAGCTGATTCCCCTTCGTCCTCATCGGAAGTATCAGTGTCAGCCTCATCTCCTTCACTGTCCCCGGTATCCTCTTCATCTTCCTCTGTACCGTTTTCATTCTCACCGGAGGCACCAAGCTGAACCAGGAAATTGATATAGTCATTGCCGTTCTTTTGATATTCATCAAGAACCGCCAGTACGTCACTGTCAAGGACATTCAGCATACTGCCGTACACTTTGGAGAAATCAGTATTAACACTGTGATCTACAAAGAAAGCATATCTGTCCACGTTCTTACTGACCGGATAGTACATAGATATACCGTCACCGGTGCGGTACTTGCCGTTTCTCTTGTAAACCACGGTTTCATCAAGAAGATCCATTACCAGTTCAGCTTTTTTCTTATCAAACTTACTGATTCCCTCAACAAATTCCCCCATATCCACGGCTTCAGGACAGTTTGGCTTCTTCTTGGTGGTTCCGTATGACTGCACATTCTTCTGCACCACACGTTCCATGTAATTCATCTGTTTTTTGTTGTTGACCACCTTTTTACCGACTGAACTTGAAAAATCAGCCATAGCCCGGGCTAACTGAGGGAATTTATTCAGATCTATTACGGAGAGAGTGGTTGTCTCGATATTTTTTCCGGAATTGAATTCAATGTAGCTGTCTACAATGGCTTTACTCACTTCAAGAGGAGACATCTGCGGATTCTTTACTAGCTGAGCAACCCACTTGTCGTAGGTCCAGCCGTATCCGGGTTCGACATCCTCTGAAGCTACCATGTAGTCGGCAAACGGACTTATCAGTGTCGCCACATTGAAACTTGCCATCAGACACGCATCAAAACCTATAATGTCAAAATACTTGGCGGCACGTTCCCCGAAGGCATCCGCCAGAGCAATGTTCACCTCATCAATTTTCAGGAATGAATCATCAAAAAGTTCATCATAACCGACCCCGCCGGTAGGACCGCCTCCATGGTTCCAGATAATAAGCATCTTATGCTTGGCATCATAGCGGGCATCACCCCACTTGATAAAATCGATAAGAGTTTTAGCTTCACCCATTGACTGGTTTTTAAGAGATTGAAGCTTTACCAGCTTTTTATTTTCAATGGTGTATCTGCCCAGTTCACTGTTTGATATATTGTCATGCCACTTCTTGGCTCCGCCTGTCTCTACAAGAACTCTGACATTCTTTCCGGGATTGGCCTTTTTTATCTCCTTTAAATCATCAGAAGCATCGGCATCACGCGTTTCCAGATCACTGCCTACGAGATAAACATATATCAGCCATTCACTCTGCTGTTTTTCAGCAGCATGACAGGCAGCAGGATAAATCGCAATAATAGCGCAGGCCACCAGAGCAAAGAAATACTTTTTTAAATTTAAAAAAATCATAATAAAACCAGGTAATAAGTTTAAACCAACCTTATAAATTCACTAAAAAAAACATCAACGTATAGGTATGAACCATAACATTTAAGGCATTGACGGCAGGCATTTTGAGTTCAGAATGCTGCGGAAAACAGCGTGCCATTCAAAATAACCGGATTGCCTGAGGCATTGATCTCCGTCATCAGTCATCCGGAATACTGGTCTTTAAAAAGTCGATACGTAAAATATCCATACATTGATTATACATAGATAAAACGACGTCAGCGTATCACCGCAACTGACTGATAATAATAAAATATTTTTAACTTCTGATATTTTTGTGATGCTGCTCAATTTACCATCAATATCAATATAAAAAAACATTCACGTAAAATACAAAAGAAAGGACATTTATAAGCCGTGCGGATGCCGTACAGACGGAATGTATCTTAAACCGTAAGCCTCCATATAATCAGCTGCCGGCCTTCTACTCGTCACTATCTGAGAGGTTTTCAGCTGCATTTTTTTTCTCTTTTTCCGCCTCACGCTGCTGTTTTTTCTGCAGCCTTCTCATAGCAAAAAAATCGGAAATCATTCTGCCGCACTCCTCAGCGAGAACACCTGATACAACTTCCGGATGGTGATTGTGTCTCGAATCCTGAAATATATTAAATACCGATACATCCGCCCCGGTTTTATAATCGGAGGCTCCGTATACCACTCTGGATATTCTGGAATGAATAATACTGCCGGCACACATGATGCAGGGCTCTAAGGTAACATAAAGAACCGTATCTATCAGCCGGTAGTTACCGAGACGGCGTCCGGCCTCTCTGATAACTGTAACCTCAGCATGAGCGGTGGCATCATGATCAGTAATCATCCTGTTATGCCCTCTGGCAATAATTTCATTATTGAGAACCAGTACGGCCCCCACCGGAACCTCTCCTAAAGCTGCCGCTCTGGCAGCCTCTTTCATGGCCTCACGCATAAAAAAGACATCACTGTCTGTTTTTTCTGCCGCTATAACATCATCACTGTTCATACGCACCTGAATAGAGTCTCCGGATAAAAAGACTATCCGGTTCAGATCATAAAAGCATTACTTATCCGCAAAAAAAAAGGGCTTACCGCATGGTTTCGCGGCAAGTCCATTTCTTCTCATTCTTTTTTTTACAGAGTTCCCTTGTAATCAGGATCAAAACTTCCCATCTTAGGCTTATTCTGCTGCCAGTAAGGGGAATATGAGCGGAGCTCGCTGATAATCTGAGGCACCACTTCAATTACTTTGTCAATCTCAGATTCCTTGGTGAAACGGCTCAGACTGAAGCGAACTGTTCCATGGGCTGAAGTGAACGGAATCTTCATAGCTTTCATAACATGAGACGGTTCAAGTGATCCGCTGGTACATGCACTGCCGCTGGTAGCGGCAATACCGAACTCATTAAGCTTAAGCAGAATACTTTCACCTTCAACATATTCAAAAGCAATGTTCAGGGTATTGGCTGTTCTGTTTTCCACATCACCGGTAACAAAGCAGTTAGGAACAGCCTTGAGAATGCCGTACTGCAGGCGGTCACGCAGTTCCCTGACCGTATCATTCATCATCGGCAGATGCATCTGAGCCAGTTCACAGGCCACACCGAGACCTACAATGTAAGGGGCATTTTCCGTACCTGCTCTGCGGCCTCTCTCCTGATGCCCGCCGTGCATAAATGAACGGAATCTGGTTCCTCTTCTAACATAAAGCACCCCGATCCCTTTCGGTGCGTGAATCTTGTGACCGCTGAAGCTCAGCATATCGATTTTGGTTGATTTAAGATCGATGTTAATCTTACCGGCAGCCTGCACACCGTCGGTATGGAACTGAGCCCCTACTTCCTTAGCCATTTCAGCCATCTGTTCAACCGGGAAGATGGTGCCGGTCTCGTTGTTGGCCCACATTACTGATACTATGGCCACTCTGGTACTCAGAAGACGGCGGTATTCTTCAAGATCTAGTCTGCCGTGTTCATCTACACCGAGATAATGCACCTTATAGCCCTTTTTCTCAAGAGCTCTGCATGTATCCAGAATAGCCGGATGTTCAACTGCTGTGGTAATGATCTCCGGGCGGTCCGGATTGGCGTTTACCGCACTCCACAAGGCGGTATTGTCTGATTCGGTGGCACAGGCTGTAAATATGATTTCATCGTCATATTCAGCACCGAGAAACTCAGCCACCTGATGTCTGGCCTTGTCAATGGCATGACGGACAGGTTCAGCATAACTGTGCATTGAACTTGGATTGCCGTAGAATTCGGTAAAAAACGGAATCATGGCGTTGTATACCAGAGGATCTGTTTTAGTTGTGGCATTATTATCCAGATAAATTCCTTCAGTCATCTTCCTTACTCCATGTACCGCGCATTAACCGTGAAAATGATCGTGAGAGGCAGTACCCACGTTAACAACCTGAATGTATTCACCGATAGCTTCCATAATCTGCTGCTGAATCCATGAGAGAGTCATATCTGTCATCATACAGCCTGTGCACGCTCCGGAAAGCTCTACCTCAACCCTGTCGGCTGTCACTCTCTTCAATACAACATCACCGCCGTCCTGGGCAAGAGCCGGCTTCATTCTTTCAATAATGTCAACAACAGCCTGGTAGAAAGGAACCTCTTCATTAACCGGACCGGTATACTCACCGCTCTCTGACTTGACTTCAACGGTGATTTCCCCGTCTTCGTCATGCTCATGATCATGTTCACAGCAGGCATCCTTCTGATTCTTGTAATAGGCATCACCGGCCATTTCATCGAGAGTCTTCTTAATGATTTCCTCAATCTTTTCAATACAGGAGCCACAGGCACCGCCGGCTTTGGTATAGTTGGTTACGTCTTCAACAGTCTTTAAATTGTTTTCCTTGATGGCTCTGACAATCTTGCTTTCATCAATACCGAAGCATTTACAGATAAGCGGAGATTCCTCATTGTCATGAACATAATCCTCACCCTTATAGTTGGCAATGGCGGCCTCAAGAGCTTCACGTCCCATTACTGAGCAGTGCATTTTCTGAGGAGGCAGACCGTCAAGATAATCAGCCACATCCTGATTGGTAACCTTTAATGCATCATCAATATTCTTACCGATAATCATTTCGGTTAGAGCTGATGATGAGGCAATGGCACTGCCGCAGCCGAATGTCTGGAATCCTGCATCTTCAATCACGTTGGTTTCCGGGTTGATTTTCAGCATTAAACGCAGAGCATCGCCACATGAAATGGAACCGACGTCACCAATGGCATTGGCATCTTCAACAACCTTGGCATTTCTAGGATGGAAAAAATGATCTTTTACTTTTTCTGAATAATCCCACATAAAAAACAACCCTCTTTATGATACTCTTTTTTTATTCTTTGTTTATCAGGCAGTCTCCATACTTAAAGGATTTAGCAAAACGTACGGGAATACATCTGAAACAGCTTCTGTTTCTCAACCGGTCTCCGGCTTATTCATCACCGTGCCCGGGCTTTTTTTTCTGAACTATGTTCTAAGTATTTCTCACCTGAAGTTTCATCAAATTATAGATCATTAATCACATTTAAAAGAGATAATTTTGCCAAAATTGATAAAAATTATCATTAAGTAATGCCGTCATGTTAATAATAATCAATGTTTTCCCGCTAAAAACAGCACCTGAAACAGTCTGTATACACCTGATAATTCCGTTTTTCCGGTAAATCCCCGCAGTAGGATCATCATTACAAAAATGAAGGCTGTTTCGATTTAAAATCCTTATGTTCCAAACTCTTGCGAGAAGCTGTTCCGGATTCAGGTAAAGAAATAATGGAGTCCGTTATCGTTAAATCAAAAAAAGAACAGATGCCATTAAAGATAGTGTTTGTCCGCAGCCGTAACAATAGCGATGTCAGAAGCTTTGGAGCTGTATTCGATGAATGTAAGCAGGAACTGCAGGAAATCCACTTAAACATAGCACCTGATACTTTAATAAATACCTTTACAGGCCATGTTAAGGTTTTACGTTACCGGAAGCTGCTCAAAAAAGGCTGCTATGAAAAAGCTTTATCCTTAGCCCGTGAAATGATCAGTGGCTGGTTTACCAAACAGATAGCTCACGTTCAGGATTTTTTTACACGTTTGCGGGAGGATTTATTTCCACAAAGAATCAGGGCAAACTGATTAAATAATCATCGCAAGTTTATAAAGAGCACCGGAATCTCATGGTTTAAGGGTTGGTCCCGGAAAATTTACTGGGAAAGTTGAGTCATAAAAAACTGTATGATCATGACATTTTTAAAATGATATTTTTATCTCCGGCATTAATTGATATAATTTATCTAGACATCTGAAAAACACGGTCTCAGCTTCCGGATCACGGATATAACATAAGTAATCAGCCTAACAGCACAACAGCTGAAGACATTCTTCAGAATATTCCGCATAACGGAGCTTTTACCTGCAGGAACTGACGCTACGGAAAATCATAGAAAAACTACAACGCATAAAGGTCATTTAATGGAGAAGAGTAAAAAAAGCAAACTCTCATTTTCCTCAAAATTAGGGGGAATGCTTGCCGTAGCAGGTTCTGCTGTCGGTCTGGGAAACATCTGGAGATTTCCTACAGAAGCTGGTTCTAACGGCGGTTCCGCCTTTATTCTGGTATACCTTGCAGTTGTTTTTATTTTCGGTATTCCGATGCTACTTACGGAATTTATCATAGGACGCCGCTCCAGAGCCAATGTCGGCGATGCCTATAATGTACTGGCTCCGAACAGCCCCTGGAGATTAATCGGACATGCTTCAGCCATAATCGCCTTTGTAGTATTCTGCTACTACAGTGTGGTGGTGGCATGGGTACTATACTATTTTTGGGAGTCCTTAATCGACGGATTCAACGTGGACGGAAGTCAGGCACTGGAGGGATTACAGTCAGCATCCGTTACAGGCACTTACGATGATATTTTCGCGAATTTTATTCAGCATCCGTTCTTTCCGCTGGGATTTCTTCTTATAACACTGTTCATTATTCACTACATTATTACCGCCGGAGTTCAGAACGGTATTGAAAAAGTATCCAAACTGCTGCTTCCTGCTCTCTTTACTGTAATGGTTATACTGGCCATATTCACATCAACAATGCCTGGGGCTGCAAAAGGGTACAGTTTCTTGTTCTCCTTTAATCTGGAATATATCAACACAAAAGTATGTCTCGCAGCCCTCGGTCAGTGCTTCTACTCCTTCTCCATCGGCATGGGGCTTGTCACATATGCCTCTTATTTCCAGAAAGAGAATAATTTAAACCATACCGCTGCTTCCGTCGGTCTCATGGATACTCTGGCTGCAGTTATTGCCGGTCTGATAATTTTCCCTGCGGTATTCTCAATCCCCAATGCTTCACCTTCAAGAGAAACCGAGCTGGTGTTTGTAACACTGCCTAGTGTATTCGACTCATTTTTTGAAAAATATCCTCTGTTGAACTGGCTGATTCCTTCAGCTTTCTACTTCATTCTGTTCATCGCGGCTGTAACCTCAGCCATGTTTCTGCATGAAGTGGCCACAGCATATATCTGTGAAAAAGCCAAACTATCCAGAAAAAAATCAGCCCTTATTGTCACCCTGACAAGCGGCATCATAGGTTCCGCAGCCTCATTATCCATGGGTCCGTGGCATCATTACACCATTGCCGGCATGAACTTCTTTGATCTGCTTGACTTTATCTCATCACGTATTTTCCTGCCGTTAACCGGACTTGGTGCAGCACTCTTTGTCGGCTGGAAAATGAAAAAAAGTGATGTTTATGACGAACTTACCAGTTGCGGTATGTTTAAATTCGTATGGTTTAAAATCTTCATGCTGCTTATCCGTTTCGTTATACCGATCCTCATTATCACCATCATGGTGACAAATTTCATACTGTAGTAAAAAAAAGCGGCACCGGTCCTTCTGCAACCGCCCTACCGGTGCCGTATAACAAAAAAAACAGAAGCTTGGCCCTGGGCACACACAAAAATCCCGACCGCTTTCTGTATGTAATACAAGGTATTTTGTAAAATCATCTCCTGCAGGATTTTTTATTTAAGCCTGCTGTAGATTTCCGGAAAAGCTGATTATGTTAAGCAATAATGAACTGGCCGTTGTTACCAATGGATTCCTGTCTCTTCAGGCAAGACTTATCTACACTGTTTATCTTATTCCATGTGCGGAAAACGGTGAAATAATTCTTGATTACCTCAGAGCCGCCCAGTCCGTAACAATAATTGACAGAAATACCGGCTGTGCCGTTTACCAGCCGAATTACAGTGAAGTCAACGAATTTATTATAGAGCTCATCAATGCCGGACTGCTGGAGGTAATCCCCCGGAAAGACGGCAGTCAGGTGAGCAACGGAGCTCACTGCCGTCTCCCGTACCGGTTCTATAACGAAATGACCCGGTGCTCTTTCAGGCTTTACAGAATGCATCCGGAATGGCAGCCTACGGAACAGTTTTTTGATCAGGCAAGATTCAGCGGTCTCAGCAGAACTGAATATACTATGGCTGAACTTCAGGAGTTTATCAGCTACTGGATAACACGGGACTGCGTCAAGGATGATTCTCTCTGGAACCTGACATTTATCAACTATTTAAAAAGAAAACACAAGGAAATCTGATTTTTTCCCGGTTATCCGGATATGCAGTCTTTCAGCCAAAACGTATTTTATCCTCCATATCATGTAGTTTTTTGATATAATTAGCGTAATTTTTTTTGAAGTAAAGCACCTTTTTACAAAGGACACCGTTCATGCATGACAATATTTTTGCCGCTCCGCGGGATCGTATAGGGGATTTTTCATTTGACGATACCGTAGCCAGTGTTTTTCCGGACATGATCAAAAGATCCGTACCTGGTTATTCCAACATTGTTAGTGCAATCGGCATGTTCACCGGCAAATTCTCGAAACCGGGTACCGCCCTGTATGATCTAGGATGCAGTCTCGGCGCCTGCACCATCGAAATGAACCGCTATGCTGCGGAAAACTGCCGGGTGATTGGCATTGATAATTCAGAAGCCATGGTGTCCAGAGCAAAGGAAATCGTCAAAGGATACAAAGGAAATGCCGAGGTCAGTATTATTACCGGCGATATTACCGATTTTGATTTTGAACCGTCATCCGTAATGGTTCTCAATTTTGTCCTGCAGTTTATCGAACCGGCTAAAAGAAAAGCGCTGCTTAAAAAGATTGCCGACGCTCTTGTTCCCGGAGGAATTCTAATACTAAGTGAAAAATTCAGATTTCCTGATGAAAAGATTCAGGACACTCTGTTCAACCTGCATCTGGATTTCAAAAGAGCCAACGGGTACAGCGAACTGGAAATCAGCCAGAAACGAACCTCTCTCGAAAATGTACTGATTTCGGACGATATTCCGACTCATATCTCCAGACTCAAGGAATGCGGCTTCAGCCATGCTGATGTCTGGTATCAGTGCTTTAACTTCGGCTCCATTATCGCCATAAAATAAGAATCAGGACTATTTGCGCCATGATCCGGAATGGTATAAAAACTACGGAGCAATAACTGAAAAAAAACTTTAGAGAACAGAACAGAACAGAACGGATAAGATAAAACAATACCACATAACAGAACCTTGAAGCATAAATACGACAGATACGGCCTGTGCTTTTTTCTATAGCCGCAATTGTTTCAGTTCTGCAAATAATTACAGATACGTTCCAACACCATGAAACGTATCTTTTGCACATATATGCTTTGTGTATATAAATGTATTAAAACTGTAAAGGATTCAGTAATTCGGAGTCAAAAAAACAGCATGTTTGCCCCATTTGATAATTATCTGGAAATAATAGCGAAGGATCCACTTCTATGTAACTGGCTGACCAGACTTCCCCTTGATCTGCAGAATTTCTTAAAATCAAGTGAAGGTCAGGAATTCCGTCGCTATGAAAAAATTCTGGAGAGAACCAGATCTCTGACGTCGGACACTCTTGATTTAAACACTGAATACGTCAGCTGCGGTGACGCCGGCGCCATCACCGAAAGGCAGCATACCATGCTTCAGGCCCTTTACCGGGAAATGATGCCGTGGCGTAAGGGACCGTACTGTCTCTTTGGAGAAAAAATTGAATCCGAATGGCGCAGCTTTATGAAATGGGACCGGCTGATTAAAGGCGTATCACCGCTTAAGGACCGCAGGATTCTTGATGTGGGATGCGGTAACGGTTATCACATGTGGAGAATGCTCGGAGAAGGAGCCTCACTGGTTACCGGTATAGACCCGTGCGCACTCTTTACCGCTCAGTTTGAGCTCTTTAAAAGATGTACTCCTAAGGAAATACAGAACAGAATACATTTACTGCCGCTAGGGATTGAGCAGCTGCCTGCCCTTGAAGCCTTTGACACGGTTTTCTCCATGGGGGTTCTCTACCACCGCCGCAGTGCTGTCGATCATTTAATCCAGCTGCAGAACCAGCTGGTTCCGGGCGGAGAGCTGGTACTTGAAACCCTCGTCATTGAAGGTGACGAAAGTACGGTTCTTATACCTAAGGATCGTTACGCAAAAATGCCTAACATCTGGTTTATACCATCGATCAAAACTCTGGAAAATTTATTAAATAAATGTGGCTTTATTAATGTAAAATTAATAGACGTATGTATGACCACCATCGAAGAGCAGCGTCGAACCGAATTAATGACCACGGAATCACTGGAGGATTTCCTTGATCCTCATGATCATACCAGAACAGTTGAAGGTTATCAGGCTCCGACAAGGGCAGTATTTACGGCCCAAAAAAAAGGAAGATAAGTTATGTTGAGAATAAAAAAATGGATGAGTATGTCCATTGCTTCTGGTTTAATGTTATTTACCATGGGATGTCAGCTACCGGCAGGAAAGGCGGCAGCCGCTGATTCATCAGCGACACTGAATGAAATCGCCAGAACCCAGAATCAGATTCTGCCGGAACTTACCGCTCTTAAAGAAGAGATCAGCGCTCTGAAAGAAAGCCAGACCAGTGAGATTCAGGCGCTGAATAACAAGATTGATCATCAGAATTCTCACAGCCGCGAACTGCAGAATATTAATAATTCCATTAACTCTCTGCGCAATTCGCTGAACAGTTCGGCAAACGCCAAAACTCCGGAGGTTGTCAAAACCATGTCAAACAACTCTGACAATACAGCCATGAACGACGGAAAACTCATCTTCGGTGAAGTTGAATGGATTTACATTGCCGATGCCGACTCCTCTCTTGAAGGACGTATCGATACAGGAGCATCCATCTCCTCAATCAGTGCCAAGAACATTGAAAGATTCGAAAGGGACGGAAAAACATGGTACCGTTTCACCATTCCGATGAATGACAGCGAAGGTGTTACCGTTGAAGCTCCGTGGGTACGTACCTCCACAATAAGACAGGTATCCAACCAAAGCGGCATTGAGGATCGTCCTGTTGTCAAAATGACCTTCAAGGTAGGCAGTCACACAGGTAAGGCTGAGTTTTCTCTGAAGGACAGAACGACCATGGTTTATCCTATCCTTATAGGCAGGGAATTCATCAAGGATTTCGCAGTAGTTGATGTTTCACGTAAACATGTTCAGAAGAGAATCGATGCCAATAATATCTTCAGTAACTACCAGGATACCAAAGGAAACAGACTGGCAAAGGAAAAGAAGGAAGATATTCAGGCCAAACCTGCAGATAACGGCAAGGTGAATACATCCAGCACCCCTGCCAAGAAAAACCAGTAGAATACACTGATTCCATATAATAATCTGAAGATACCGGCTGTCTTCGGATTATTTGTTTACAGGCCGGAATAAATCAGCAGAGAGTGATTACGGGAATATGCATAACTCCCGGCTGATTTCAAAACTATCATAATGTATATAAAAGTTTTAAGGTGACCAACATGATGAGTCGCGGCGTTTACTACCTGGTTGTAGCATTTCTGTCCATAGTAGGAATATGCTTAATGTTATATCAACATGTAACCTTTCAGGTACCATGGATTCCGGATAACAAAAACATCGCCTGGGATATCGAAGCCAAAATCAGTTTTCAGGCCAATACTGAAAATCTTCCGGTAAGGGTCTCTCTAGCAATTCCTGAACCCCAGCCGGGATACAAGGTGGTATCAGAAGCAACCGCCAGTCCGGACTACGGTCTCATATATAGGGAACAGCGTGCCGAATGGAGTAAAAGATCCGTTTCCGGCAATCAGATTCTCTACTACAGAGTACAGGTTCTGGCCGATGATGCCTTCACCACCAATTCCATGACTGTACCGGAAATTGAAGAAGTACTCGAACCTGAACCATACCTTTCTGCAATTAATCAGATTAAGGATGCTGCCTATTCAAGAAGTACCGAGCCTTTTTCATTTACCAATGAAGTATTCAATGAACTGCACAATCAGGACCAGAATGCCAAGCTGTTGCTGAACAAATATAAAAAACCAGCATTAATCGTAAAGATTCTGAATCAGGCAGGCATCCCGGCAAAAGAGGTTAAAGCACTCAAGCTGGAGGACGGCAGACGTAACCAGAAGCTTATATCCTATATTGCCGTATTTAATGAGAAGCACGAATACAATATTTACGACCCGTTCGGTGAAACTCAGGGACTTGGCAGAAACGTATTCATATGGAACAACAATAACAACTCCATCATCGATGTCACCGGTGGTACCGATTCCGACATCAATTTCTCCATTGTACGCAACACCATCAGCGACCAGAAAGCTCTGGAGCTTAAACACAATGTCGCTAATCAGAACGGCAAGGAATTCGTGGACCTGTCCGTAAATGCCCTGCCAATAGAGGAAAGAGCCGTATTCAAGGGTATTCTGCTCATTCCTATCGGGGTACTGATTGTTGTCTTCCTGCGTATTATCGTAGGTCTGAAGACCTCAGGAACCTTCATGCCGGTACTGATTGCCACCGCCTTCCTGCAGACCAATCTTTCTGTAGGTCTTATCGGTTTCCTGACCATTGTGGGTATTGGTCTTATCATCCGTTCATGGCTTTCCCACCTGAACCTGCTGCTGGTAGCCCGTATATCCACGGTAATCATAACGGTAATCGGTATTATCGGTATTTTAAGCTTAATTACCTACAAAATCGGTATATCTGATGCCATAAAGATCACCTTCTTCCCGATGATTATTCTTTCATGGACCATTGAGAGAATGTCAATTCTCTGGGAGGAGGAAGGATCTAGAGAGGTATTTAAACAGGGTTCCGGTTCTCTGCTCGTCGCCGTACTGGCATACCTTGCCATGAAAAACGGTATAGTCCAGCACATTACCTTCAATTTCCTCGGGCTGCAATTAATCATTCTGGCCGCAGTACTTCTTATGGGTAACTACACCGGCTACCGCTTAAGTGAATTAAAACGCTTCAAGCCTCTCGCCGAACAGATTAATTCCCCTACCCAGCAGAAGCTGGAGGCTGACAGATTAAAACAGGAAATAAAAGAACTTAAAAAGGACTTGTAAAAATGAATTTCTGGCCTTTTAAGAAATACTGTTCACCATTCACCCTGACAAGACTGGGTATTATGGGAATGAACCAGCGTAATGTTAACTACATCGGCAGATACAATGACAGAGCCCTTTTTCCGCTGGTTGATAACAAGCTGCTGACCAAGGAGCTGGCATTAAAGAACAAAGTCAATACCACCAATCTGATCGGATCCATCAAGCATCAGTACGATGTGGAGAACTTTGTAAAAATTGTCGCCGGTTACAACGGTTTCTGCATCAAGCCGGCACATGGCTCTGGCGGTAAAGGGATCCTGGTTATTGTCAAGGTTGACGGTAACAAGTTCATTAAGCCTAACGGTCAGGCTCTTAATTCTCTGGACATTCAGAGACATATTTCCAACATTCTGGCCGGACTGTTCTCTCTAGGTGGCAAACAGGACTTTGCCCTGATTGAAGATCTTATCAACTTCGATGATGTATTCTCCGACTACAGCTTCGAAGGCGTACCGGACGTCCGCGTCATTGTTTTCAGGGGATATCCGGTAATGAGCATGATGCGTCTTTCCACCTCAACCTCTGACGGCAAGGCCAATCTCCATCAGGGGGCCGTAGGTGTCGGACTGTGCCTGCGAACCGGAAAGGCTGTCCGGGCTGTGCAGTTTAATTTCCCGATAGAAAAGCATCCGGATACCGGTGCTCTTCTAAGCAACCTGCAGGTTCCGCAGTGGCAGAACGTACTTAATCTGGCATCAAGCTGCTACGATATGTCGAGACTCGGATACATCGGTACAGACATTGTTCTCGACAAGAAGCGTGGTCCTCTGCTTCTTGAACTTAATGCCCGTCCCGGAATGGCCATTCAGACAGCGAACGGTGCCGGCCTGCTGCCTAGACTCCACTTTATCGAGGCCTTTATTAACAGATACGGTTATCTGCCTCCGGAGGAACGTGTAAAGGTTTCCCAGGAGCATTTCGGAGTGCATGATTAAAGCATGATGTAGTAACCAGCAGAGTACAATCACTTCAGCCAAAAGCCGGTCTCATAATCTAAAGACCGGCTCTTTTCATCAGCCCCCTATTCCTCGCTGCCTTCATATTTCCTGAGAACCTTTTTAAAGCGTTCCAGCGGCATACCTGTTTCACTTTCATACATATCCGATACAGCTACAACATCAACCACTATCTCCTCATTGTATCTTTCTATTACCACCCGGTCTCCTGCTTTTACAGAAAGATCGTCACAGAGATAATCGTATTTTTTACCGCTCTCCTGAAAACAGACAGTGACAAAATGCAGGAGATTTCCATTTAATTCCACCTTTTTTGCGGGTGGAGCTGTGAATGTATAGTAGCTCGTGCATATTGATGCCACAAACTCCCCACGAAAAAGGAACAACGTCTTATCATAGTCATAATCATATTCTACATCGTCAAACTCCACCTCTTCCACATTGCCATAGGCGTGGTACACGCTGTCTCTGCCGGTTTTTATTGTCAGAGATTTTCTGAGCTCACAGTAATCAGCCTTAGGGATCGTTACCAGAATCTGAGTTTTCTCATCCTTATCAGACCATTGTACCGGTTTCACATTAAGAGAGAGTCTGCCGCCGGAAAGTTTTTTTACATTCATCAAACAGGAACGATGATCCTGAATTACCCAATTAACCCATTCCTTTGCAGAAAATAATTTTACGGTACGGCCTCTGTCATGATACTCAGTTCTGGCTTCGACCAGAGCTTTTTTTATACTTCTGAAAACCACACCATCTCCGTAGCAGTTATCCGTCTCAGCTCTTTTTCTGATTGCATAGTCAGCCTGAAGGTAGTAGGAATATGCCTCTTCCGGATCTTTTTCCACGTATATTCCCTGCATAAAAAGATTTCCCATACGCAGAGCCGCATCCGCAAATTTGCACTCAAAGTGTCCAGAAGTGAAATGCTTTAAATTCTGTCTGTATACATCACTATACATTCTGTACGCTATCTCTTCGTTTTTCACCACACTGTAGCCATGGACAAACATATCAGCGAGCTTATATGTACTTTCGTAGCAACCGTATGCATGACCTATGCTGAAATATCTGAATGCCAGATCATATTCCGGTACACCACCGTTACATCTACCGTAATAATAGATATAACCGAGAGTATTGGCTGCATAAGGATCTCCGGACAGTTGATAATATTCAATAAAGGCATCTCTTGCCTTTATCCAGTCATTAGGGTATACAGATGTCCCGCAGTAGTAACAATAACCTCTTATCATAAGGGCTTCAGGATCTTTTCTGTCACACCAGTAATCTAGACTTTTTTTAAAATTACGTTTAACTTTGTCGGACTGTTTATCTATAGTGTCACAATCGTACTGATGAATAATTTTACGGGCTATATATTCAGAAAAATCATCTCCACCTGAATCTATCCATATACGAAGAGAATCAATTAAAACTCTAAATGCATCAAAAAACATTTCCTTATCGGCCTCGTAATAACAGACCACATCATCTATATTACTGAGATTAACATAGGCCTCGTTGATAATGTCTCTTTCACCCACCTCATCAGATACTTTAAAACGGCGAGTTAACACACTGAACCACTGTTCACTATCAAGTAGAGAGATGCTTTCTCTTATAATAAGGATAGTTTTACACCATTTGTATATATCATCCTGAGACTTAGACTCGTACTGCATTGCCCCATGGAACAGATCTTCAGCTGTTATGACATAGGCATGAGAATCCTTTGCTGTCATACCGTCAACAATATTACATCCGGAAGTTATATCATCAAGAGTCAGTTCACCTCGCACAAAGGATTTTACTTCTGAATTCTTAATAACCGGAGTGACCGCATATCTGAGCTCATTACCTCTATAAGCTGTTATTTCGGGATTAATAAAAGATTTATCATAAAAACTAAGAAAATACTTTAGCTTACCTGTTTTCTCAGTCTTCTCGATTCTCTTTATTCTTCCTATTCTGCCTGTAGCAATCACCTCGGCACAGTCGTTAATCTTAAATTCACTCATTGCACCTTCCCCGAATTGTTATAGTTATAAAATACAGCGTAACACACTCTCTGAAACGCCTGCTATGGTTATAAATATAACAACAGAACTTCCAGAATATATGCCTTTTTATATTTCCTGATAAAGTAATATGCTATAAAACACAAATCCATCACATACCGACCTGATTTTATAATTCATTGGCCGTATAAAAAAACAAAATAGTAATACAAATAAATATCCAAAGTGCTTTAAATCCCCTCTATAATATGCATTCTTGAAGGTTCGTACTATTTCTTCAGATCTAATTAACAGACCACATTTAAAGGATAATTTATATGATATACCGTTATACCAGATTTACCGCTGTTCTCCTTATGCTCATAGCCTCTACCGGCTGCGATAAAGAAGAAAAAAACCACAACATAAGTGTATTAGATACAAGCTATAAAGAGATTGCTGACAAGACAAATCGGAACCATTCGGAGTGCATTCCAGATACAGAAATATGTTTTACCGAGCAGGAAATCTCCACAGCCGTGTTTGATATAGCCGCGTTCGACATGGCTCTTAAAATGTATCGTATGGATGCTAAAACATATCCCTCAACACAGCAGGGACTTAAGGCACTTGTTGAAAAGCCAGTCATTCCTCCTGAACCGAAGCGCTACCGCAACGGCGGATATATTAGCGAGCTAAAAAAAGATCCCTGGGGAAATGATTACTGTTATCTGAATCCCGCCGAACATGGCGGAAAAATTGATATTTTCAGTGCCGGACCTGACAAAAAACCCGGCACATGTGATGATATCGGTAACTGGAATATATACGATGTAAGCACAGAGACCATCAGGAACTGTTACGTAAAGAAGCCTGAATAACACTGACTTACTTTTTACAAAAAGACAAAGAAACAGCTACAGTCTGAAAAAATAATGAATACCGTTCCGCCTTCTTCAACTTATGCGGATGGTAGATTCTGAAAAACTCTACATCTTCAGAGTAAAGGTTACCGGACCGTCATTTTCCAGACTGATTTTCATGTCTGCAGCAAATTCACCACTCTCAACATCCGGTTTCACAGATCTTGCATAGGTAATAAAATCATCGTACATTATTTTTGCTTCAGCCGGAGGCATGGCTGGATCAAAACTCGGACGGTTACCGCTGCACGTATTGGCAGCAAGCGTAAACTGGGATACCAGCATAACATTCCCGCCGGCTTCATTGACATTAAGATTCATTTTACCGGCATCATCACTGAAGATACGGTACTTTAAAATTTTATCAAACATTTTTTTTGCTTTATCCGGAGTATCACCGCGTTCAAAGGCAATAAAAGCAAGAATCCCCTTCTGCATATCGGCAATGCATTCACCTTCAACAACAATTCTGGCGTAATTAACTCTCTGTAATAAAGCAAGCATAAACGTATCCTGTGTAGCTGTGATAGAAAAATAATAAACAGTAAATGCCCGATATTATACATCAGCACTGAGAAACTGAAATAGCTGTTTAGTGCAGGGATTTACCGTCTGTTTTTTTACGATTGGCTGAATAAGGATAAGAAGAAAACTGATGCCTACTGATAAACATATTTATCTATGACTATATCATTGTAAGTAGCTATGGAATGCTCATATATTAGTTTTCACAAATAGTTATTTCAAAACAATATGATTATTAATGCAAAATAATCTAATATCATCTTCAAACATTCTGTAGTCAATTTTAGCTTTGCTTTTGATAGTTTTTACAGATTTGAGTATATTGTCAATTATCAGGATTTTCTTTTTATTAATATCAGCCTCAACATATTCTTTGTAATCAATCTGCAGGCATACCGAAACAGAGCCACTTTTCAATGCAACATGTTTTGATTCTTTCCACAAACCTTTTTTAATCTCCCCTTCAGGAGCAATGATTGGAGCAATGCCAACGGTTTTTATAAATTTACTGTATTCCCTGGCTTTCACATATTGTGCTAATTCCCGGCACATCCGGTATATTTCATCGTCTATGCCATAAACACCTGTGTAATAAGCCGGCGAATTAATGTTTAAATCCATTGGTTTTCTTCCTTAACTTCATCGAATTTTATAAACTCGTGTGAGCTTTTTTACAGAACAAAAAAATACCACACCTTTATGGGGTGTGGTACTTCATTTACCAAAATATGGTTCAACCAAACTTGCTATATATTAGAGAGCAGCCTTAGCCTTTTCTACGAGTACAGCAAAAGTTGGCTTATCATTAACAGCGATGTTGGCGAGGATCTTACGGTCTAATTCGATAGATGCCTTCTTTAAGCCACATACGAACTTGCTATATGAAAGACCATTAACGCGAGCAGCAGCATTGATACGTACAATCCATAACTGACGGAACTGACGCTTCTTCTGACGACGGTCACGATAAGCGTACTGACCAGCCTTGGTTACAGCCTGAACTGCTACACGATAAACACGTGAACGAGCACCATAGTAACCTTTGGCAGCGTTTAAAATCTTCTTATGACGTGCATGAGCGGTAACACCGCGCTTTACTCTAGCCATTTTCCAACTACTCCTCTATTATGCGTAAGGTAATAAATTAACGATGTTACGAAGATCAGACTTATGAATCATGGTCATCGCACGTAAATGACGCTTACGCTTGGTAGACTTCTTAGTCAGAATATGACGAAGATTACAGTGCTTGCGCTTGAAACCGTTAGCGGTCTTCTTAAAACGCTTATGAGCACCCTTATCAGTTTTCATTTTTGGCATAATAAAAAAACTCCACATTGGAATATAAAAACACGTAATATGGGAGACAGCACCGTTAGGCGCTGTACTTGGTTAACTTCCCCGTATCACTACCTTTTTTTCGGTGACAACACCATGACAGCCTGGCGACCTTCCATCTTTGATGCAGATTCAACCACGGCAAGGTCTCTGTCGACACAAAGCTCTTTTTCAATACGCTTCATTACGTCAAGACCGATGTCCTGATGAGCAATTTCTCGGCCACGGTAACGCATGGTTACCTTAGCCTTATCACCGTCTTCGAGGAAACGAATCAGGTTGCGAAGTTTTACCTGGTAGTCGCCCTCGTCAGTTGCAGGACGGAATTTGATTTCCTTTACCTGCACCTGCTTTTGCTTTTTCTTCTGCTCTTTCTGAGCTTTACTCTTTTCGTAGAGGAATTTACCGTAATCCATTATACGACATACCGGCGGTTCGGCATTCGGACTGATTTCAACCAGATCCACACCTGCTTCAGTTGCTTTATCCAAAGCTTCTGAAGAACTCATAATGCCTAATGCTTCACCGTTAAGACCGATTAATCGTACTTCACGATATCTAATTTCACCATTTATTCTGGTTTTATTTCCGGCTTGTTTGCCTGTCTTTTTAACGTTATTAATGGTTTTTATCCTCCACGCTATTGATTCCGCGACTAATGATATCTTTTTTGATCAAAGAAATCAAGTCAGAAATTGCATAACATCCTAAATCTTCGCCCTTTCTGGTTCTAACTGAAACGGTACCGTTTTCAACTTCCTTCGGACCGCATACCAGCATATAAGGAACCTTCATTAAGGTATGTTCTCTTACCTTGAAACCTACCTTTTCGTTTCTAAGGTCTGATCTAACCCTGATACCTGCTTCATCAAGCATATCGGTTACCTTGGATACGTAGTCAGCCTGTGCATCGGTAATACCCATTACTACAGCCTGAACCGGAGCCAGCCAGGTTGGGAAGCAGCCGGCATATTCCTCTGTAAGGATACCGATGAAACGTTCCATTGAACCGAGAATAGCTCTGTGAATCATAATTGGATGATGCTTGTCATTATCTTCACCGATATAGGTTGCATCAAGTCTCTGAGGCAGGAAGAAGTCTAACTGTACAGTACCGCACTGCCAGTCACGGCCTAAACAGTCATGAAGAGTAAATTCAATCTTAGGACCGTAGAAAGCACCTTCTCCAGGCTGGTATTCAAATGCAATACCGTTTTCATCAAGAGCCTTGGCCAGATCGTGTTCCGCCTTATCCCAGAGAGCATCGTCACCGATTCTCTTTTCAGGTCTGGTTGAAAGCTTAACATCAATGTTGGTGAAGCCGAATGATTCGTAAACTTCATATACAAACTTGATACACTTACTTACTTCAGACATTACCTGTTCTTCAGTACAGAAAATGTGTGCGTCGTCCTGAGTAAAGCCTCTTACACGCATCATACCGTGAAGTGAACCTGATGGTTCGTTACGGTGACACTGACCGAATTCAGCCATTCTGATCGGCAAATCGCGATATGAGTGTAAACGCTGATTGAAGATCTGAATATGAGCAGGACAGTTCATCGGCTTAACAGCATAATCACGGTTTTCTGAACTGGTGGTGAACATTGCTTCTGAGTACTTCGCCCAGTGACCTGAACGTTCCCACAGCACTCTGTCCATCATAAACGGAGTCTTAACTTCGATGTACTTGTACTTATGAAGCTTTTCGCGCATGAAGTTTTCCAGTACACGATAGATAGTCCAGCCGTCGTTGTGCCAGAAAATCATGCCCGGAGCCTCCTGCTGCATATGATAAAGGTCTAACTGAGGACCAATCTTACGATGGTCACGCTTTGCAGCTTCTTCAAGTCTCTTAAGATATGCTTCAAGTTCCTTCTTGTCTGCCCACGCAGTACCGTAAATTCTCTGAAGCATCTTATTCTTGGCATCACCGCGCCAGTATGCACCGGCAGACTTGGTAATCTTAAAGAACTTGCAGAAACGCATATTTGGCACATGAGGACCGCGGCACATATCAATGTATTCAAGGTGATGATAAAGTGCAGGATGATCATCATGAGAAATGTTTTCTTCCAGAATCAACTGCTTATAAGGTTCGTTTCTTTCTGCAAATACTTCGTGAGCTCTGTCCCATGTAACCTTTTCTTTTACTACGTCATACTCTGTTTTGGCAAGTTCATGCATTCTTTCATCAAGTTTAGCCAAATCTTCTTCGGTTAAAGTATGATCTAAATCAACATCATAGTAAAAGCCGTTATCAATTACAGGACCGATAGCCATTTTGGTTTCAGGCCACAACTGCTTGATGGCATGACCAAGAAGATGGGCACAGGAGTGTCTGATAATCTCAATACCTTCCTGATCCTTAGGTGTGATAATGCTTAAAGCAGCATCTTCAGTAATCAGTTCACAGGCATCAACCAGTTCACCGTTCACTTTACCGGCAACACAAACCTTGGCTAAACCAGGGCCAATACTCTGTGCAACTTCATAAACTGAAACAGCGTTTTCAAAATTTTTTATACTTCCGTCTGGAAGAGTGATTGCAGGCATTATTAAAACCTCTTTTGTACTGATACAAACCAAGTATCATGTACTGTTAATTCAACATACAAAATTTTATAAAAAAGAAAGAACTCTGCAACAACGTTATTCTGAAGACAGGAAAAAAAAGAAACCTTACGCCAGAAAAAAACAGAGTCTCCAGTTTTTTAAAACCCTGACCGGTTATTCTCCGTATTATTCATACGGCAAAGCTATGAAAAAAAGACTTTTTTAAATTATCAATTTAAAAAAATATTAATTTTTTAATCAATAATAATCCGGACCTGACAATATTAATACATAACATGATTTTTGCAAGTGTTTTACGCATATTTAGTGCACACAGATGCCGCTTAACTTGACTTTTTTACGAAGAAACTTAAAATTTAACTTCTTTTCTAAAGATTGAATTATCAATAACCGGCTAATCTTGTTATCATATTAGCTAGATACTTTTTTACTAATTTTCAGACTGTGACGCACAATGTGAATTCTGAAGCAGACGGTGAAAAACGGCTGTACCGGAAAGGCAGAATGAAACAAAACATACTGTCTGAGGGTTGCCGGCAGTATCCGGCGGTTATCACTTGAAAGACGTCCTCTCTAACGGATAAAACAAAATGATCAGTCCTAAAATAGAATACGTCAGCAGCTACACCGGCAGCTTAAGAAATGAAATTAAAGAGCTGTCCAGAATAGCTATACCTATTTTTATCGGTCAGCTCAGCAGTTCACTGCTCGGGGTTATCGATACTGTAATGGCCTCATCTCTCGGTGTAACGGATCTGTCGGCCATATCATTAGGCTGTACTTTCTGGATTCCCCTTTCTCTCCTTTGTATCGGAATTCCACTGGGGCTCTCACCGATAATTGCCCATCTTCTAGGTAAAAACAACACATCTGATATACCGAAGTACGCTTATAACGCCATGTTTCCGGTTCTTATCATCGTGTTCATCTCAATCCTGCTCCTGATTTTTGTTCCGTCTATTCTGCTCGGACTTCAGACTAAGCTGAGTGCAGAGGTAACACACAAGGCAACAACCTATCTCTACTTTATAGCGGCAGCCCTGCCGGCCATGTCCATGTATCATCTTTTAAGAAACACATCCGAAGGATTAATGGTAGCCTGGCCGACCATGTTTATAGGCGTGATGTCACTTATCCTCAATGTTCCCCTCAACTATGTGTTTATGTACGGTAAATTCGGCGTACCGGCAATGGGTGCTGTCGGCTGCGGTGTTGCCACAGCCATAGTTTCATGGTTATCACTGCTGGTTATATTTCTTTACTGTAAATACAACAGGGAATTAAAGGAATACAAGCTTCTGCAGCGAAGAGAACAGTTAGATTTCAAAGTAATCAGCTATATCTTCAGAATCGGTTTTCCGGTGTCAATCGCCCTGCTGATTGAAAACTTCACATATCATATTTTCGGTTATGCCACAGGCTTTTTCGGTAACACCATAGTGGCCGCACATCAGATTGCCAACGTGGTAACCATACTGGTTTCCATGCTTCCTGTTGCCGTTTCGACTGCTGAGGCCGTCCGCATAAGCAATCACCTGGCAATCGGCAGCAGAACCAAAGCAACAATCTCCATTAAAGGAGCGCTAATTATTGCCCACTGCTCCATTATTCCGGTCGGACTTCTGGTGTTCTTTAACAGGTATGAAATAATCGGAATATTCACTGATAATAAGGAACTCATCTCGCTGGCCGCACCTCTTTTCACGGCCATACTGATTTTCCAGATGCAGGATGCACTGTTCGGCACAGTGCTCGGGATAGTAAGAGGATTTAAAGACACCAAGTCAATGATGATCATTAATTTCGTAATTCTCTGGTGTTTCGGTGCGCCTGCCGGGTATTTTGCAGGATTCACCGACTTTTTCGGTAAACCATACGGACTCTATGGTTTATGGGGAGTGCTGGTCGTGTGCTACTGCTGCATAACCCTGGCGTTCTGTATCAGAAGTCTGTACCTCTTTTCAAAATACAACCAGACAATCTACAGACACTGATAATCAAACCCTTTAATTAACTTATACCGCACGACGGCATACCTGCACTGGATCTTATTCCGTTAACAGCATGCCGCCGTTTTTTTATTCTCAAAATTTAAAACCCCGGATCCTGAAGCAGTGGATACCGGGGCTCCTGACTAAAAAAAACGAGACTTTCTAACAACCGTCACTTATGATACCTATTTCCATAGGCTTTATAGTTCCGTTATTCAGTTTATAAGGTTGTCTGTAAGCCACAAAGCACTTATCCGTCTTATACTTGCTCGGCTCCATACCTCTCGGTATAAAAAACTGTGCTGCCTTGGCGGCATCATTTGAGCCGTCCTGAGCATTGCTATTGTGATTTTCAAATCCAGGAATTCCGGTATCACTTCCAGGATAACAGTCACACCATTCATGCTCGCACACCCCCTGAAAAGTCTTGCAGCTGAAGTTATACCCAGTCTTATCATCGGTACGACTCTGTGCTATGTTATTTTTTACCGCACCCTGCGGTGTACCATCAATAAAATAACCAATATTGTTACGATCAATATGACCGTACTTTACATAGTACTGAATTCCTTCAAGAACGACATAATTAGTATTGGTATCCCACGCATCATTATTTCTGTAAACATTTTGAATAGCTGTTTTAGCATAAACCATCTGATCAACACTGCGGATAGCTCCGCGAAGAGCCTGCAGTCTGGCAATTCTGGCATCACTGGTTACATTTATGTATTTCGGAACAGCTGAAGCCGCAATAATGCCAAGAATGACGATAACACAAACAAGTTCAATAAGTGTAAAACCACGGTGAAAATAGTTATGTAGTGTATTAATTCTTCTCATAACTACCTCCTGTATTACATATCAATAAAGTAACTCTAACGCTACTACTATATCTTATTTTTACTCTCAAAATCGAGTTTTTACTATAAATTAATTGTAATCAAAATTTCACATAATTAACCCGATCACACTATCACTGATAACTAATAACCGGAATCTAATTGCAAATCATCTAATCTCTGTCATATTCTAAAAACAATAACAGCTTTTTCTTCACCTTGATAACACGGCATGAATTGTAATAGATAACATCTTTAGTCGTTTTTTCATTTTTTCAATAATTAGGCTAAACAGTTCCTGTCCGGACAGAATATCAGAACTGCGGATATTTCTTCCGGAAAACAAGAATGATTTCTGAACCAAAAAGGTTCAGTTTAGCACAAATCACCCCAGGCATTATTGATCGATAATGAAGCATACTGCTATCATAAGCACTTATTAAAAGCATATACCGATAAAACCGCCCCTATGCAAAATCATCACCGGATGAGGCCGGACACCCCTCAACCGTTTTTTGCATTGAATATAAACTGCAACATTAAAAATTAAGTATTAGACATTAAATATAAAAAGCCTTCAGTACAATCAGATTCTCATTCCTCTGCAGTTTTTTAATTCAATCATCAGGATGGCTTACCGGTAAAAAAATCTATTGAAAAAATTTATTGAAACAAAATCATGGATAAAAACAAGAATAAAAAAATACATCCCGTGAAAACCGATATTCTGAACCATTTTCCCTGCAGAACTGTTCAAATATATACAAACGTTTTATTATTCCTCTTATCTGTATTCTGCATCTGTGCAGCATCTGCAGATAACGGCGTGTATACAGATACAGGTACTGAATCAGGTCAGTCAGTCTCTGCTGATATTTCAGATAATTCCGGCAACGATGCTTTAGCAGAATCAGAAGGAACAGTCCCCTCTAAAAATACTGAACCGTCTCCTTCAGTAGAGCAGAAAGAAAAAAACATTCTGAAAACAGATGACCGGAAAGCCAATCCGGCTAATAATGTTTCTACTCAACCTAAAACTGAAGCAGTTCAAGAAAAGTCAGAAGTCGTAACTTTACAGGACAACAGGGAAAGCACGGCTACTACCAAAGAGGACTCCAATCAGGAGAGTTCACCTGCTCAGGATAATTCGGCAGCAGACAGCATCCCTGAGGCAGAAAATAAAGAGCAGCAGACAGAAAACAATGAAAACAGCACTGCCTCCGGAGCAGAAGCAGATAAGAACACTTCCCAGTCTTCTGAAGACGAACCGGAACCTGTTGATCCTGAGGAAATCTATCATAGATGTCTTGAAGCTCACGAAAAACGTACAGATGACGCCATGGATATCTGTCTTAACGGCGCACGTCTCACCAAGGATCCCCGTATTGAATATCTGGTAGCACTTAACTACCGTATGGGAATTTCCGTTGCTCCAAGCCATGATAAACAGATTGTATGGCTGCAGAAAGCCGCATCCAAGCGCCATCCGGAAGCCTGCATGGATCTCGCTCTTATCATTCTGGACAACTATAATCTTTATCAGAACCATAATATAGGTCTCAAAGGAGTAGAGTTTTTAAAATATGCTGCAGAAACCAACGAAAAAGCCAGATATCTTTATGCTGATCTGATGCTGGATCCTTTCTACATAAAGCTGGGGATCTTCAACATTGCTGAAGGTTCAGCAATAATGGAGGAACTGGTAAATAAAGGCAACCCGTGGTCTCTGCAGTGGACTGCCGACTGGCTTATTGAAAACAGAGAGCTTATAGCCCGTGTCCACAATCTCACCGGAGAATCTGCAGAAGGTGATGATACCGCCTCCGTTTTGCCTCATAATGAAGAAACCGCAAAGGATTCCTCACCTGTATCATCTGATAATCAGGAATCCGGCATTTCTGCAAAAGACAGCACAGAAAACATTAAAAAAGAGGAAAGTGGTGCCGGCCACCAGACTGTTGCAGAAAATCCTGAGTCGGTTACAGCTGATATGGAAAATAATACATCCGAACCTCCGGAAAATATCGGCACTACCGCTGAAGACGGCAGTGTCCGTAAATACACCGATGAGGAAATTGCCCGTGAACTTCTCAAAACGGACTTTATATCCAGGGCCGTCAACAGTTATCTTCATGATGAAAACTATCCCGTACTTCTTTATGAACAGGCTGCTGACAAAGGACTGGTATCAGCATACGAGGCTCTGGCAAAAATCTACATGGAATCAGATAACCAGAGAACAGTCAGAAAAGGGGTAATCTACACATATGCCTACACCTTCTGCAATAACAGAAAATATAATGATAAAAATCTCCTCAGCTATCTGAAAATACAGGTAGACAGGGATGAACAGAAAAAAGCTTACGAATCCGCTATTGAAATAGTTGAAAAACAGGGATGTCTGAAGTAGTACACCCGGTCGTATTTTTTATTGTTTTTATTCCCAAACCGGTATTGTATGTTAGAATAAGTTACTATTTTGCAGGAACAGGCATAAACGCCGCATAATTATGCGGTGCCATAAATTTTATAATAGCGGCAATTTTTTTATGAAAGGACCATCACTAAGATTTTTAATCGTCAGCATTTTTTTATCGGCCATTTTTGTTTCCGGATGCGTATACAGACACGATCTTTACCAGGGAAATTTCACCGAACAGAAGGATGTATACAAGCTTAGAGTCGGTATGACTCCGGAGCAGGTTAAATTCGTTCTGGGCACACCAATGTTAATTGATCCGTTAGACACATCAAAATGGTACTATATCAACTATGTGCGCAAGGGATGGAATGATCCGGAATATCAGACGCTGGTAGTTATTTTTGATGATGATAAAACCGTTAAAGACATAAAGGGGGATTTCCAGAAGAATCCTAAGTTCCTTATTCCTCTGTCAATGGAATAATCTTTACGTTTATCAGCCTGACATCCTGCAGGAAGATAAACGAATATAAGGCCATACAGAAGTTTTTTCCGGAATAAGTCTCAGAATAATAAGCATAATCAGTCCCTGCACTAGGAATATTAAGATGAATAAATTTTCCGTACTTTCAATAGCCTTGTTTATCTTCACGGGTTGCGTAAACATACCTGACCGCAATCCTGCCAGATTTCCCCTGCATCTCAATACATTTAACGCCACCAATAACGGTGTTTTTCCGGACAATCCGGCCCTTACCTACAAATTCAATACATATTCCAAGGAATGCGCTCTAGGCATCTATCAAAGTGCCGATAAACTGGCTGATTTGTTCAGTTCCACTCTTGTACCGGCATCTCCTAACTACCTTTACCTGCAGCAGTCAGGCTTTATCGCCGAATACGATGAATGTATAATTATGATGAAGGACAGCATAATTATCCATAACATCAGAATGAAAAAAAAGGAGATAAATGTGACATCGTCACAGGATACTGATCAAAAGACTCCGGAAACTCAGGAAGAACAGAAAACTCCGGAAACTCAGGAAGAACAGAAAACTCCGGAAACTCAGGAAGAACAGAAAACTCCGGTAAAACAGGAGAATCAGAACAATGATCCTGATGACGATGATGACGATGATGACGATGACAGTACTGAGGCTGGCACTCAGACAGATACCTCCGGAATACAATCTGCCAAGGATACTCCTTCTTCTGAAAAAACCGCTGTAAAGAACACACACGAAAACAGACACAGAAGACCGGAAAAGGATCCTCATTATCTCGCAAGTTATGAAAAAATGGTAAAAAGCTTCCCTGATAATTCCGAGGCCGTTGCTAACATCATGTATCAGTTCTTCCTGCTTAAGGACTATAAGAGTTTTTATGCCTGGCAGCAGATTTTAAGCAGCTACACGGTAAAGGAATATAACATGCCTCCGCAGATATTCACGGCAAATTATTTCTTTAAGCATGCAGAAACCCGTGATTACGGCTATAAAATGCTGGAGAATTACGCCTTACAAGGGTATTCAAGCGCCGTGGAGCTACTGCAGTCAAGAGATGGTGCCATCTACCGGAACGAACATCCGGAAACTAAAAATACTTACAACAGCATTCTTCAGAGAAAGTAGATTCTGCAGTTCTGATACTGCCGGTAATTCCTGTTACGGCAGTATATCATCCTCATCTCAGCCGTAACGGAATTATTAATATAACCGGCAGTGACTGAAAAAACTCCGGAACCGCCGGCAGTAAACAGGAAATAACACAATTTATGGATAACCTCACAGCATGCGGCGGCATTTAACTGTATGATGACTATTCAGCCCCAGAGAATAATTTAAGTGAGTGAATCATCTGTGGAATAATATGCAGGCAGTAATGCACAAACTTCCATAAATAATGCTGAATCCCCTGTAAAAACATCATGTCTGCCGATATGTAATATAACAGGCGTAGCGCAGAATAACACCGGTACAACACAGTTTACTGAAAAACAGGAAATCCCCCTGTCCCGGTACGTACACCAGAAGTATTTCAACCTCCGGTATGTCATTCTGCCATATATTAACGGAATCACTGCCCCTGTTCCGCCTGAGAGGTATTTTGATTCATCACTATAACAGCAACGGTAAAACAAATGACAGAAAACAATAAAAATACTACCGCAGAAAACAGCAGTTCAGATAACAGATTACCTCCTGAAAGTACCGCAGAGGGAAAGAAAGCCGAGGTGTTCAACAACAGCAAGCTGGAAACCGCCATAAAAAACCTCAGGGAGTCAAATACCCAAATAAACACCCAGAGAGTGATCATGCAGCTTATTCAGGCCAAAATGGTTGTACCTTTTAATCTCAGTGACAATAACGGCCAGCCCGTTGCAGCAGACAAACCTGAAGACTTGGTCATCAACAGCGGCTCCCAGATAAACATTGTCCTCCTGTCCAATGAACAGCAGGAGACATTCTGCCCTCTGTTTACCTCAAAAGAGGAATCGGACAAAATGACCGTTCCTTGTTCCGGAATGCTTATTCAACCTTTTATGTCCATAGCTAGAAATATTGTTAAAGCCGAAAGCAGCGTCAAAGGTATAGTGATTAATCCTTTCGGAGATTCCATGACCCTGTCATCAGATGCCCTGAAGGATATCATAAGGGTTGCGGAATCCATGACAACAAATAAAAACTACACTGTCAAAGCAGGAGATAAGGTGGTTATCTCCAATCCTGGGGAATCCACAAAAACACTTCAGGATATCATCACGGCAGTTGTCAGACAGCATCACTGCATTGAAAAAGCCTACATAAGATTAATGGTGCGTCCTGAGGCTCAGGTTGGAAACAATTCCAGCTATCTGATTATTATCGATTCATCAGATAAGGACGATGATATCACGCATCTATTCAAAGATCTGGCAAAATTGTGCACTCCGCATGCCAATAATGTACCGCTTGATTTTCTGAGATATGACAATACCAATAAATTTATTGTCGATGCACTGGACGGTGTCACCCCGTTCTATAAAAAGAAAAAGAAATTTATGGGATTATTTTAAACTGTACCGTTTTTAACAAAATTATTCCTGTCATAAGACCTGTTATAACTACGTATTTTTACTTTCAGAGGCTGACAAAATGAAAAATGAAAAGCTTATGCCAAAAGAACTCAGCTGGATATCTTTCAATGAAAGAGTACTTCAGGAGGCTCAGGATCCGACCGTTCCGATTATAGAAAGAGTCCGTTTTCTGGGAATCTACTCCAGTAATCAGGATGAGTTTTTCAAGGTAAAGATTGCCGAACTCAAAAGACAGGTCATGATTGATGAGGAAAACAACAGTCATTCCGAGTCCAGACTGCTTCTCAAAAAGGCACTGGCAAAGGTTAAGGAGCTCGGTAAGGTATTTGATAAAACCTATAAAACAATAATGGATGAGCTCAGTACCCATAACATCTATCTTCTTGATGAAAATCAGATTTCTGAAAGTCAGACCGAATGGGTAAAAAACTACTTCCGGACCAATGTACTCAAACATATCAGCCCGGTAATAATTAATGAAAATATTAATCTGGTTTCCTTCCTTAAAGATAAATACCCCTATCTTTTTGTAAAAATGAGCAAAAAGAACTGTACGGATCAGTATGCTCTTATAGAAATCCCGACCGACAAGGTGCCAAGATTCATTCAGATACCGTCAGACAACAAGAAAGATAAGGTACTGATGATTCTGGACAATGTCATCCGCATAGGTCTCAACCGCATATTTCAGGGGCTGTTTGACTATGACAAAATTTGCGCCTACACCGTAAAAATGAACCGTGACGCCGAATATGACCTGTCATCACAGCTTGACCGCTCTCTGCTGGAAAACATGTCACTGAGTCTCAAGCAGCGTCTCATAGCCATGCCTGTGCGTGTGGCCTACGATAAGGAAATGCCTAAGGAAATGGTTCACCAGTTCATAACCAAACTGAATATCAAGGATATGGACTCCGTGATGGATGGCGGACGCTACCATAATTTCAAGGACTTTATCAATTTCCCTAATGTCGGCCGTGAATATCTCGAAAACACCAAACTTCCGGCTCTCAATTCAGCCAGATTTGATAACGCGAGGAACATGTTCGAGGCTATCACCGCCGGGGATATTCTGCTCTACTATCCATACCACTCCTTCAGATATTTTACCGAGCTGCTTCGTCAGGCTGCTTACGACCCTCTCGTAAGATCCATCAAAATCAATATCTACCGCGTGGCCAGAAACAGCCGGGTTATAAGTTCACTTATTGATGCCGCCAATAATGGCAAGAATGTTACCGTAGTGGTTGAACTCAAGGCGAGATTTGATGAAGAAAACAACATTCAGTGGGCCAGCAGACTGACAGAGGCCGGAGTAAAGGTGCTTTTCGGTATGCCAAGCCTGAAGATTCACTCCAAACTCTGCCTGATTTCCCGCAGGGAGGGCATGGATATTGTCAGGTATGCCCACATTGGCACCGGTAATTTCAATGAAAAAACCGCCAAAATCTACACCGACTTTGCCCTGTTCACCAGAAACAGAGAACTTACAGATGAAGTGGAAAGAGTATTTGATTTCATTGAATACCCGTATACCAGACCTAAATTTACCAATCTGATGGTATCTCCGGTTAATTCCCGCAAAAAAATCTACGAGCTTATTGATACCGAAATCAGAAATGTTCAGGCCGGACTGGAGGCAAAAATCATCCTCAAGGTTAACAATCTGGTTGATAAAGAGCTTATCAGCCGGCTGTACGATGCCTCTGCCGCCGGTGTGCAGATTGACATGATTGTCCGCGGAATGTGTTCACTTTTACCGGGGGTTCCGGGTCTTAGTGAAAATATCAAGGTCATCAGCATTGTTGACCGCTATCTTGAACATCCGAGAATTATGTACTTCCACAATAACGGAGACTTCAAGCTTTATATTTCCTCCGCCGACTGGATGACCAGAAACCTCGATCAGCGCATTGAGGTAGGCACTCCGATTTATGATCCGGTGCTGAAAAAACATATTCTGAATATTCTGAATATTCAGTTAAGTGACAATATGAAGGCCCGCATTATCAACAGGGAGCAGGATAATCATTATGTACCGAGAGGAAACCACAAAAAGATCCGTTCCCAGATAGCCATCTATGACTATGTTCAGGCAACTGAAAAAGAACTTAATAACGAAATCATACAGAAAGTAGCCGTCAGAGAAAAGAACGCCAGTGATGACGGAGAATCCGCATAAAAAATTGTAAATGGTCAGAAATAACCATTTCTGACCATTTACAAAAAAGCAGAGATTATCAGAGATAAATATCTTCCTTATTTAGGTAGTTCTGCACATAATCGGCCACACCTTCCTCAAGTGAAGTCATTGGTTTAGTATAGCCAGCCTCTCTCAGCTTATGCATATCCGCCTGAGTAAAGTACTGATATCTGTCCCTGATGCTTTCAGGCATCTCAACAAACTCAATCTTTTCCTCCATTCCCATGGCGTTCCATGTAGCCTTGGCAAGGTCGTAGAAGGAACGGGCTTCACCGGTTCCGACATTAAATAAACCGCTGACCTCAGGATGCTGCAGCAGCCAGACAATTACATCCACCACATCCTTTACGTATACGAAATCACGCAGCTGCCAGCCGTCTTTGTAGTCTGGATTATATGACTTGAAGAGTTTTACCGGCTCATTTTTCTTAACAGATGGAAAAATATGGGCAATAACAGACTTCTGACCGCCCTTGTGGTATTCGTTAGGACCGTACACATTAAAGAATTTCAGACCGGCATACTGCTTAGGGGTTGGCCTGTTTTCGGCAATTTCTCTGGCAACCTTCACATCAAACGAAGCCTTACTCCATCCGTACGGATTCAACGGACGCAGTGACTTAAGATACTCAAGATCGGATCTGTCGGTAAACCCCTGCTCTCCTGAACCATAGGTGGCTGCAGATGAGGCATAAATAAACTGTGCATCATGATCACGGCAGAAGCACCAGAGTTTCCAGGCAAGCTGCTGATTGTTCTGCAGGATCTTATCAACATCTCTTTCAGTAGTGGTGGAAATAGCCCCCATGTTGATTACTGCTGTTATTTCTGATGCATGCTCAGCTAAAAAATCATCCATCTGTTCAGGCAGAATGATACCGCCGACCTCATGCTTGGCCACGTTTTTCCAGCGATCATCCGTACCCAGCCAGTCCACGACATAAACATCATGGATATTCATCTCATCCAGTTTGGCCACAATGCATGAACCGATAAAACCGATACCACCGGTAACAATAATCATATAAAATCCTTATTAAGCTGATTTATACTAAGCCTGTAAATCTAAATCCACTATATTGACATCTTTAACACTGGCAGCAAAGCTACTGCCTGCTTTAAATGAATCCCAGTCCTTTATTTCCACAACATAATCCACGGCTACATGACTTGCTAGAACTGCTTTAGCCAGACTGTGTTCGGCACTTCCGGTAATCACGGCCAGAAGCTTGTCACAGCCCTGCTTAAGTTCAGAAAGCTTTTCAATCATTTCAGCTGTTAAACTGGCAAATGAACCGGAGACTATTGTAACAGACTGATGATTACCGGCCGCACGGGCGATTATATCCTGTAAATTCTGCTCATTGGTGACTGAGCCGTTTTTAGAATGATCCCCGCTCCAGGCATTGCAGAGCTCCTCAAAAGTAACTGTTGCCGTGCCGAGTTTTCCGACCACGATTCCTGAGGCCTTGTTAGCCAGCCTCATGGCATCCTTGATTTTCATACCTGAACCGATGGCGAGCCCCAGAGTTGCCAGAGTGGTATCACCGGCACCGGATACATCATAAACTTCTCTGGCTTCGGTAAAGATGTGGGTGATAACCTGATCCTTTCTGGATATATGCAGCATACCGTATTCACTAAGGGTGACTATCAGATTGGCAATATCATATTTTTCCATAAGCTGAACGGCACCTGCTTTCACCTCATCATGGAATGAAGAACCTGCAGGATTGTACTTTCTGCCGGTTGCTTCGCCAAACTCCTTAAGATTAGGCTTTATCAGAGTTGCCCCGGTATACTTGGAATAATCCATTCCCTTAGGGTCGACAATTACCGGCTTATTCAGCTGACGGCATATATCGATAATCATTCTGGTGGTTTCAGCTGTAAAAATACCCTTATTGTAGTCAGACAGCAGAACCACATCTGCTCCCTTGATAGCCTTTAACAGAATGCTGCTGAAACGATCCAGTACCTCAGTCATAACCGGAAGTCTTTTTTCATGATCCACACGGAGCAGATGATTATTTCCAGCAATCATTCTTGATTTCAGAATGGTCGGATAGTCATTAAGCTTGAGCAGATGACTGTGAACCCCTATTTCCTTTAACAGATTGGAAATCTTCCGTCCTTCAGGATCATTCCCGATAACCCCTAGAAAATCGCATTTTGAACCGATAGAGGTTATATTAGCCACCACATTGCCGGCACCGCCGAGCATCTCCTTTTCGTGGTCATATCTAAAAATAGGTACCGGAGCCTCTGGAGAAATTCTTTCAACCTTACCGTATATAAAGCGATCCAGCATAATATCACCTATAACCAGCGGATTTATGCTTTTTAATTTTTCCAAACCTGACATCACTGACATGCTATTTTTATGCTCCCTGTTGAATATATTCCGGTAAACCTGGAGTTCCTCACCGGAAGTTGATTATACTGTCTCTGCTCATATCAAAAAGAGACAGCAAAACTGAATTGAAAGGAATCGTTAATAATTCCACTGACTGCAGACTTCTACAGTATACATAATACTGTCCTCATTATACATCATTATGCGTATTGCTGTTTTATAGTTCCTTGTCAAATTGGTTTTTCTGTTGAGATATATGCATTTTTTACTGTTTATGTGCAAAAAATTCTCTTAAACCTGGGCAATTTTCCCAAAAAAGGAAACCCGGTAAATCATATATACCGGGTTTATCATCAGTATCAATATAACATCAAAGATTATTATTCTGCCTTGGTAGCTGACGGAGCAGGACCTTTACCTTTAACAGAACCCAAGTACTGAGGCAGTTCAAGACCGGCCATCTTGGCAACATCATGAAGCGGAGGCAGACTCTTAACCATTCCTGAGAGGAAATCAGCTGTTGAAGTCTTGCCGTCACCCTTTGAATCGCCATGATCCCATACAGTAACCTTATCAATCTTGATGTTGCGGATAGCTTCAGTCTGCAGGCTGACAATTTCCTGAAGTTTTTCAATCATCAGCAGAGTTGAAGCGGCACCGACATCTTCACCGGCGCTCTGTACGAGTCTTCTATAACCTTCAGCCTTAGCTTCAAGCAGTGCCTGCTGACCTTCAGCTTCAGCCTTATACTTGAAGAGAACAGCGTCAGCCTCACCTCGAGCCAGCTGTCTTGCCTTTTCAGCTTCTGCTTCAGCTTCGATGATAAGTTTCTGCTTGTCAATTTCCTGCTGAGCGATTTCTGCTGCATTCAAACGCTGCTTTTCAGCTGCGTACTGAGCTTTCTGAATTTCAACTTCAGCTTCACGGTTGGCAACTTCCGCCTTTCTGAAGGCTTCAGCTTCAATAACTCTCAATTCAGCATTGGAAAGAGCCATAGCCTGCTTAGCTTCGTTTTCGCCCTTTATCGCCTGGGATTCCTGTTCAGCTACGTAGCAACGCTGGTTTGCTTCAGCCTTCTTGATACCCTTCTGGGCTTCAGCATTATTGTTGGCCACCTGAATATCACGTTCTCTTCTGGCTTCAGATTCACCGATAGAACCGAGCTTATCCTGAATAGCCACATCTACCTTTGCCTTGTTGCTGGCTTCAGAAGCAGCTTTTTTACCGATACTTTCAATATAGTCTGCTTCATCGGTGATATCGGTAATGTTAACGTTAATAAGCTTCAGACCGATCTTCTTTAATTCAGGCTCAACATTTGTACGAATTGTTTCCTGGAAGTTTTCACGGTCACCGTTGATTTCTTCGATGGTTAAAGAAGCAACAGTAAGACGGAGCTGACCGAGAATAATATTACGGGCCATATCTTCAATTGCATCTGATGTCTGATTCAGAAGACAGTCAGCGGCATTTCCCATAATATCGTCATCAGGAGAAATCTGAACTGTAAAGCTTGAAGGCACATTTATACGAATATTCTGCTTAGACAGTGCACCGGACAGTGAAATATTGATAGTAAGCGGAGTAAGACTCATGTAAGCGTAGTCCTGAACCAGAGGCCAGACGAACGCACCGCCGCCATGAATACACTTTGATGAACGCTCACCGCCGCCTCCTAAAAGAGCACCCCAGATTACCAGAATTTTATCTGAAGGGCATTTTCTGTAGCGGTTAACTATAAATACAATAAGCGCTACAACCGCCACCACGGCAATTATACCGCCAAAAATAACCAAGCCATTTGAATTCATATTTTTTCCTGTATCTCCATAAAAAACAAATCAAACAATCTGTATGATTCTCTCCGTAAAATAAACAAGACAATCTGTATATCCGTCTGAATACCGGGTAAGGGTTCTGACGGTTAACAGGAGTAAATTACATACCTTGCTGATAATCTGCATCAGTACATAAAAACCTAAAAACTTTTTAATTCAATCTGTCAGACAGAAACGATAAATAACTAACTATTCAGTTTTATCTGCTCCAGATCCTTTTTTATTCTGATGGGGCTCAACGGGTAATTTCAGAAAGATTATTTATCCTGATATCCGTAACACTAAGGCCAATGTTCCTTAATTCACCGTCAATAATGCCATGAACGGCTTTCTTAAAATTTTCAGTATCTCCAAGTTCACCGATTGAAGCAGAAGCAATATAAAGACGCAAATGACCGAGAATAATATGTCTAGCCATATCTTTAACGGCATCAGATGACTGATTCAAAAGACAGTCAGCAGCATTATACATAACCTCTTCCTCAAGAGAAATCTGAACCGAAAAATCCATACTTACATCAACATACTTATTATCAGATGTAATCGTCATTGCTTGAATTTCTACATTCAGCGGTTCAAGACTCAGATAGCTGAAATCCTGAACCAGAGGCCAGACGAACGCACCGCCACCATGAATACACTTTGACGAACGCTCAACGCCGCCTCCTAAAATAGCACCCCAGATTACCAGAATTTTATCTTTAGGGCATCTTTTATAGCGGGTTAAAAACACCGCGGCAGATATCATTATCACAAGCGCCGGAAATATCAGTTCGAGATAATGAATATTCATTTTTTCAACAATTCCACAAAAACAACCGGGAAATCCACATGATTTTTTCTTTTAAAAATAAACACCGGAATCCACCTTACGAAAAGGTCTGACTCAAACGACGCAGAGGCATCATCAGTCTTTCACACGGCAGATCCGCACAAACAGTAATTACTTATACATTAAGCCGGTTCAGTCCGGACTGACCGAGATCAGGCAGCCTGTTCTGTCTCACTGGTGTCAGATTTAGTAACAACCAAAACATCACTGCCCTTTGTGGAAACAACCTTTACCAGTTCACCGGTCTTGAATTCCTGACTTTCGTTTTCAGCAACAGCATCAATATATCTGCAACGGCCCTGAACACTCACCTCGACTCTTCCGACTTTACCTGGTTTGATGGTGAGATAAACCTTGGCAGTATGGCCAACAGCATTAACCAGCTTTACTGTTCCGGAACTCTGGATTTTCATAAGAACGGATTTGATTTTACTCATAACCGCAATTGTTGCACTGCCTGTCAGCAGAGTAGTGACAACTGCAGCAGGAACTCTCCAGCCGCTTTCAGGGGAAATCACTGTAAGAACATACAGTCCGAATATACCTCCGACCATACAGAAGGAGGAAATTGACATTATGGAAAAGAATCTGAAAGAATAATCTGAGGCCCCAAGGTCACCGATCCCTACTCCGTCAGTATCTATACCTACCCCGATAAATGAAAGTGCCAGCTGAATAAAAAACAGCAGCCCACCTATAAATGCAATCAGAGTAAACGGCATATACGGCAAATCCAAAAAAGCACTTAATTCCATGGCAGGTTCTCCATCTTCACTGTTTCAGTTAATCGAAAACATATTCATTATTCCCACCTGCCGGCACCTGCATCATTCGATGAGCTTCCGGCTGAAATTACCGTAACTGCCATCTTTAACGCAGTGTCTCGAGGAGGTAGAGTCCTTACATTTTCGCTGTAATATATAATTACTATAAATATATATTGTTTATATATACGAATTAAAAATAAAATATTTGACTATTGAATATTTTATTTTTACAACAATTTGTTAACATATTTTACAGTGTTTTATGTCACATTCATTAATTAAATATAGACTATTTTACAAAAATAAAGGATAAGTCATAAAAAACTGGATTAATTTCAAAACGGAAAAAACACCGGGTATCCCCGCACACCTCTAGAAGTACCCCTGTCCTCTGCTATCCTGAAGGCGGATCTATTTCGTTATAGAATTGAACTGAAGCCTGATTTTATTAACAAGGTTTACTATCATAGGTGTATTGAGGATAATCACCGGTATTAAAAGATAAACACCGGCATTGAAATTTGAAAAGAGGCATCACTTAACAACAGATAACAATAACCTCTTCATAATGAGGGGAAAACTGCCGGCCGGCAGCAGAGACGTGAATACTGAAGCATCAAAGCCACAGGCGGCATCCAGGACACCTGTTGCATCAACAACTAAAACAGTAGCGAATATAATTCAAAGAAGAGGAATTCTATACCAGACCTTTAAAAAGCCCTTTCATTCTTTCAACAGTGCCCTGACTGTGAGCCCCCATAAAAATCACACCGATACAGACAGCGTAGCCGTTAATTAAGGGAGTTAAACTCAACTGCCACGGATTTAAAGTAAACTGTACCGCCACACTGACCGCAAGAACGAAAGCCGCTGCATAGCCGGTTTTGTAATTACCGCCAATCAGCCATATAAAAAGAAACACCGGTGGAATAATCATATCAACAATTTCCTCTGCGGAAAAATCAAGTTGCATCAGACGTTCAGAATAACCGCTTTCGATAAGAAAACCGGTAATAACCGGCCTGAATGTCATTATTCCCAAAAACAGCTTTCCGATCCTTGCTGCCTTCTGCCGGTTACGGATTTTGATGATTTCAGGGAATTTTTCAATCTCCTCCCTCTCGGCTTTCATATCTTTTACAGAAGATGACTCCGGCGCACTACGTTTTTTTACGGATTCAGGCTCATCACTGCCGTTTTCAAAAGAGAAAGCATCACCTGTATCTGGACTTTTTACAGAGAAATCATTACCCGCGTCAGGTGACGCGGTATTACCGGATTCCTTTTCAGTCATTAAATAATTCCGGTATAGAGATGAAGCAGAACAAGGATCCATGTAATCAGGGTGTACATCAGCATAATAAACACCGCTGCCGATCCCATATCCTTGGCTCTGCCGGAGAGTTCATGATATTCATTACCGATGCGATCCACCACCGCTTCAATGGCGGAATTGATAATTTCAAAAGTCATTACCAGAAAAGGACCGCTGATAAGAACAATATAATAAAGCACGTTGAACTGACTGTTCTCTCTAGCCAGAAAAACTGCCGCAATAATCATTATGAGCCCCAGTACAGCCTCCTGTCTGAACGCCGCCTCGTTAACCAGCCCCGCCTTCAGCCCCTTTAAGCTGTATTTTCCGGCATTGATAATTCGCACAATACCTGTTGCCCCTGTTTTTGCCATAAATTCATTTATCCTTTTTAGAAATAATCACTAAGTTTCGAGGAATTATACTCCAAAGACACTGTAGATTTTTACATATTTTAATCGTAGTTCCGATCTGTTTCGGATATTCCGGCGAATTATTATCAGGCAGGTCAAATTTTTGATAAAATGATAGAAGCAGTATTGTTTTTGCAGAATATGTGCCGACAGTAAAATAACTAAATTATGAGGACTATTGATAGGTTCATGGAAAACCGGCTTTCCGCAGCATAGACGGATTCGGTACGGTTTCACAGCAAAGGATAATGGTTAAGGCAAGTTTTTTTCTTATGCGTCTGTTGTTATTTATTTTTATCATTCTGATGTCAGGTATGCTCAGTACAGCCTTTGCCGGCCCCGTAAAGGCTGACAACGGGCTTATATACTGCTCGGAAAGGGATATCACCCATATGAATCCGCAGAGATATAACGTATCCTCCATGGCATCATCAATATCCTTTGCAATATATGACCGCCTGATGACCCTGGATCCCAAAACCAAAGCCATCAAAAATTCCATAGGCTCACTCGAACGAATATACAACAACGATACCGTATATATTTTTAATATTCAGAAAGGAATCCGTTTCCACAGCAACAGCTATTTCACTCCGACAAGAGAGCTGAATGCCTACGACGTTGCCTTCAGTTTTGACCGCATTATCAATCCGAATAATCCTTTCTATAGGCCTATTGATGATTTTCCCTACATTGCCCATCTGGATATTGTCAAGAACCTGGTAAGCGTCAAAGCCATCAGCGATCATCAGGTAGAGTTCACAGTAAACCAGCCGACCAACCTGCTGCTGCCGTTTCTGGCAACTGACAACTCCGTCATTCTCAGTGAGGAATATGCAGAGAAGATTCTGGAAAAGCATCTTCCGATTGATACTCTCGATCATTATGCCATAGGATCCGGCCCCTACCATCAGACTGATTTTGTAAGAGGAAGATACGCTAAACTGTCCCTGTTCCTTTCATATCATGACAAACTGCCGAAGATTCAGAAGCTTGTACTGACCAATTCCTACAAAGCCAATAAGCTTCTCTATAAACTGTTTACCGAGGAATGTCATATCATCAGTAATCCGACAGCCGTTCAGAAGCGCATATTGAGACGCAAGCCTCAGGACTTCAACATTGTCCAGAAGCATACAATTAACGCAACATTCATCATATACAACACCAGAAAACCGTATCTCAACACTGGAGCTCTGCGACGTACCCTGTCATCCATGTTTGATCTGCAGGAACTCAACACCACCGTATTCTTTGATCAGGGGCACTACATTGTCGACCTTTTCGGCGACACCTCATCGGACATTTTGCACCAGAATATGCAGAAGGAACTGCAGAACGAAAAAAGTCAACCTATAACGTCAACAGACCTCTCGGAAATAACGGAAAAGGATGAGGAGGAGAAACCTGATAACAGGAGCTTCAAACCGGGGGAAAGAATTATCGGCAATACGGTACACGGTTATATCAACAATCAGTTTAACGAAGCCATTCCTGAATACGCCATTCCTATGGCGGAACTACAGGATGGTCTGGATCCTGAACTGATGCCGCATGACCTTACAGCACAGGAATACAAGGAGGCTTATCAGATCCTTAGAAAACAGCCGATTGAAATCACCATATTCCAGTCGAACGTAATCGCCAATACAGCTCATTCCAAAATTGCCCAGTTTCTGAAATCAAACTTTGAGAAAAACGGCATCCGTACGACCATCAAAAACTACCGGAACACCCGCGGTATCAACAATCTCAAGCGCGGAAACTTCGATATGGCCATTGTAAACGTCTTCTCTGATTCAACCAGTCTGATATTTCCGCTGATATCATGCAGAAAGGATTTTATCAAACAGCGAAACAACAGCCTGAACTCTAATCTTAACTATTTTGAAAACTACACCGGCTGGTGCAATGAAAAGCTGGACAACATGCATGAATCTCTTTCATTTCTGGACCGCAATGATTCCGACGCCGTACAGCTGCGGAAATTCATAAAAAACATTCTAGTTAATGAAATGCCTATCTATCCTCTGGTATACAACATCAACCAGTTTGTATCACTTGAATACGTCAAAGGGCTGGAATCAACCCCGTCAGGAGGAGTATCCTTTATCAACGCCTATCTGGAAAAACCGGCGAAAAAGAAAAAGAGAAAACAGGTACAGAACTATCAGGGGACACCCCTGACGGAAGAAACCCCGCAGAAAACTGACGGAGAGGTGCAGAAATGATCAGCTTTATCATAAAAAAACTGGAATTACTGATACTCACCCTGTTTATTCTGACCATTATTCTTTTCTGGGTGCACGTACGCATCACCGGAACGGAAACAGACAGTATTATCCCTGAGTACTGGAACTATGCCGTCAGACTGATTACTTTAAACTTCGGTAACAGCAGTGTAAGCGGCATGCCTATAGTCGATGAAATAAAAATATTCTTCCCTCCGACCATTGAACTGCTGCTGCTCTCACTTATCAGCGCTTTCGTTGTCGGAGTACCTCTCGGCATCTTCGGCGGACTCAACCATCACAGCGGTTCCGACAAATGTATATATACCTTCTGTCTGCTGAGCACCTCCATACCGGTATACTGGAGTTCACAGATTCTTATTCTGTTTTTCTGCGTATATATCAAAGCTCTGCCTACCACCGGAAATATCTCTCTGCTCTACGATGTTCCCAAGATGACAGGTTTTCCTACCGTGGACGCACTGCTTACCGGAGACAGAAATATCATAATTGACATGCTGCAGCATATGGCTCTGCCGCTGTTCACCTTAAGCGTTATTCCGTGCGCCACATTTGCCAGAATAGCTAGAAAATCAACTATAATCCTCACTCAGAAATACTTTATCAAGGCAGCATACTGCCGTGGCGAAAGCAAAATGAGCATCGGCATACATCACGTCATGCGCAGTATTCTTCCGGAAATAATCCAGCAGCTGAATATCATAATCTGTAACCTTTATTCAAGCTGCATTCTGGTAGAGGTTATCTTTGAATGGCCGGGAACCGGGTTATGGATAACCCAGAGCATTAATAACTCAGACAGCAATATCATCGAGGCCACCACCTTTATTCTCGGCGGTATATTTCTGATTATCAACATAACGCTTGATACTGCAAGTACACTGTTTATCAATCGTAATCTGCTGTCACACAGCTAGTATGTAAGGATAGTTTAACTATGTTTGACCTGAATCAACAGACGGAACAAATCCGGTCAGACCGGGCTCTCGGATGGCTGATTTACAAAAAAAGCACCACCGATGTCATAGGACTTTTCACTCTGGTAACCTGCATAGTTCTAATCTACATAATGCCGCTTATTATTAACATTGATCCCCTTACCCAGAATTTTGCGGATCGTCTGCTGCCTCCTTCATGGGATGAACGTGGACATCTTAACCACTTTCTTGGAACTGATGAGTTCGGACGTGACTATCTGTCACGACTCGTAATCGGCGCCAGAAACACCACTCTTTACGCGGGAATTGCCACTATCAGCTCAATGATTATCGGCCTCATTCTCGGTTTATCAAGCTGTCTCTCAAAACGACGTGCCCAGAAAAGCATTATTCATCACCTGTTCGATATTCTGTTCTCAATTCCGTCCATGCTGATAGCCCTTATTACTATCAGTATTCTCGGACCGAGTCTGCCACATGCAACTCTGGCAATTGCCATCTCCATGCTGCCGCGTTTTATTCACGAAATATATCATGCCGTTGAAGAAGAGCTCAGCAAAGAGTACATTGCCTCTGAGATAGCTGATGGAACCAACAGACTTCAGCTGTCATTCAATACGGTCATTCCGAACATATCAAATACCATCTGCTCAAACCTGTGTAACGGATTCTGTATTGCTATTATCGATATTGCCGCTGTCGGCTATTTGGGATTCGGGGCTCAGGCACCGACACCTGAACTGGGCAGCATGCTTGCCTCAGGTATTGATATTATCTACATCAGTACCTCCAAGGCCTTCTTTCCCGGAATTGCCATGATTATCCTGCTTTCATCAATTCAGCTGGTGGGACATGGTATCTCCAGGGTTTTGGAAACAGGAGTAGACGATGCTACTTGATATCAGAAATCTGTCCATCATGCTACGCATGGAAACGGAATACCTGCAGGTATGTAAAGGAGTTGATCTATCGATTAATGAAGGGGAAATATGCAGTCTAGTGGGTAGCTCCGGATCCGGGAAAAGTATTATCATCAAAGCGATTATGGGAATGTACGGTCATGACATGAAGGTTACAGTCGATAACTTCCGTTTTATGAACTGTGACTTAACCAATGTTGACGTCAATACCAGAAGAAAAATTCTAAGCAGGGAAATCGCCATTATATTTCAGGAGGCTAGGGCAAGTCTGGATCCGGCTCTTCCGGTAGGTACTCAGATGAAAAACTCTCTAAGCTACAGAAGCTTCGACGACAAATGGTACCGGCTGCCATTCTGGAAAAAACGCACCATTAACAATGTACTGCATAAGGTAGGTATCAAGGATACCAAAATAATTCTCCGTTCCCTCCCTCATCAGCTTTCAGAAATTCTCTGTCAGAAAATAATTATTGCCATGGCTCTCGCCCGCAAACCTAAACTGCTGATTGCCGATTCCCCGATAAGTGGCATGACCAGTTCATCCCAGCTGCAGATTCTGAAACTGTTTCACAGCTATGCTGAAAACCAGAAAGGGACACTTCTCTATATAACCAATGACCTGGGACCGGCCTCCAATCTTATGGACACCATAAAAATGCTATACTGCGGCAAAATTGTTGAAAGCGGCTCTAAGGAACAGGTTATAAACAACCCGCACCACCCTTTCACCCAGTCCATGATTAATGCCATTCCGGACTTTAACAGACAGCAGAAAATCAAAACAAGATTTGATGTTTTAGGAGGAGACCCTCCTGAATTCACCAGAACACCAATCGGCTGTCCGTTAGGTCCGAGATGTCCCTACGCAGACAAGGAATGCAACTCCATGCCTCCGATTACCAAGGTAAAAAACGGATATTTTCGTTGCTACTACCCCCTAAACATGGAGAAAGACAGTGAGCTCAAATAACAGCACCAGACGAAACAATCTTCTAGAGGTGAATAACGTAAGTGTTACCTATTCCTCCAGAAAGTACCTGTTCTTTAAGCAGAAACAGCATATTCTGACTGATATAAACTTCACCCTGAACCGGGAACAGACCCTGGTGATAACCGGTGATGCCGGCTCCGGAAAAACCACACTGTTAAAGCTGCTGACAAATCCATACATTAAGCATTCCGGTGAAATTATGGTACATGGCAAACCACTCAGTCACTTCAGCCGTAGAAACCGGGTACACTTCATACGTATGCTGCCGACAGATCACTCCAGTGCCGTAAATCCGCACAAAAAAGTTAACTTTATTCTGGAGCAGCCTCTCAGGATGAACAGCGACTACTCCGCCATACAGCGTGAATACCGCATTGATAGAATTCTGGAACTGGTCGGTCTTTCCTCCAATATTAAAAGTCTCTATCCTGGTTTTCTCACCAGCAATCAGCTTCTCCGCCTCTCCATAGCAAAAACGCTTATAACAGAACCTGAAATACTGCTGGTGGATGCCAATATTGAAAAACTTGACGCACAACTGCGTTCCCACTGCCTGAACCTTTTTATGGATCAGCAGAAGGAGCACGGCATGGCACTGATTATATGTCTGAATGACTTCGGGCTAATCAAACATATTGCCGATAAAATTCTTATTTTAAGCCAGGGACGTCAAGAGGATTACGGCAATGCCAAATTCATCATTTCCCAGCCGCAGAAGGATATCACCAAACGTCTGATTCAGGATTATAACAACGAGTACCGGATAAGACCGGGGATTTAACAGCGTCCGTTTACAGAACATCTGTCTACACCTTTCCCGGACGCCCTATTACATTCATACCATATACCGCCGGTAGCATTTATATCTCTATCCGGCAAAAAGCCGGCCACGATATCCTCCGGCCGTTACTATTTCCAATAATAAGCCTTAAATCTATCCAGCTTCCTTTCTGCTAAGGCAGACAGCCATATGGTAATCCTCACGTTTCTTGACACACAGAGAGAACATGAGACAGGAAGTACTCTGTCCTTTTTCAAGCATATGGAAGTCAACAAACATCTGAATTCCGGTTCGGGAATCCTGAAGCAACGCCTCACGATCCAGAGCCTTTTTTACCTTTTCCCGTTGCTTACCATCAGTTATTTTAGCCAGAAAAAGAGACTCCACATCGACGAAGAAATCTTCACCTTCCCTGCTGACGGCATACCCGCCGGAATTGTCAACGGCCAGTTCAATATACCTGCAGGAAACCATATCAATATAGTATATGTTCTTCAAACCATTTTGGACATCAGAACCCAGGGCATCATAATCCTTTTTAAATGCCGGAACGATTTCAACATGTCTGCCCCCGCGTTCAGTCAGGAATCTGTTGAATTCTTCTGCCGGAACAGGTTTGGAGAAATAATACCCCTGAACGTATTCACAACCCATTGCTTTCAGAGACAGCATCTGATCCTCGGTCTCAACACCCTCAGCAATAACGGAAAGATTCAGGTATTCGGCAATCTCCAGAATAATCTCCAGCAGACGGACATCCTTTTTCTGATTGGCAAAGGCATTGCGTACCAGACTCATATCAAGTTTCAGTGCATCTATGGATATATTGGTCAGCATCCCCAGTGATGAATAACCGGTACCGAAATCATCCATCTCAATACGGAATCCCCTGCCGTCATCCCGCAGATCTTTTGCGGTTGACACCACCTGTACAGAATCATCTGCATAGGCTGACTCCGTAATCTCGAGAACCAGGTCATCAGTTGAAAGTTTGTTATCCCGCAGAATATCCATAAAAATACCTTTAAGATTAGGCGTCAGCATATCTATACGGGAAACGTTTACGGAAACCGGAACAGAATAACCGAATTCATTCTTCCAGGCTCTTATCTGGGCTCCTACTTCTCGCCACACGTACTTATCCAGTTCGATTATGAGTCCACATTCCTCCAGAAGAGGAATGAATACGACCGGACTTATCATCCCCATCTCCGGATGAATCCATCTCACCAGAGCCTCGGCACTGTAAAGGATAGGATTATCAAAGCGGATGTCAAATTTTGGCTGATAAAACACCTTGAAATCCCTGTTATCTATAGACTTATGAAAATCCTCCAGCAGTCTTTCCTTGTTGACTACGGTCTGATGCATTTCAGCATTATATACACCGATGAAATTTAAAAAGCCGTTCTTAACGCTGTTTGCCGCCATAATAGCCCGGTCAAAACGTTGCTCCACCTCAAGATTTCTATCAACATTAGGATATATCCCCATGCGCAGCCATACTCTGCCGGCAGTGAGATTTGCTGCACCGTTCATAACGGATATTTTCTCAAAAAATTCACTGTAACTGTCATGATGCTGGCAGTACAGAAGGAAGACGTCTGACTCCCTGCGGCAGCATACGGCACTTATTTCACCTGAGTACTCTCTTATATTGGAGCCGACAATCTTAAGAACACCATCACCGTATTTTCTACCGTGACGCTCGTTAATCATATGAAAGTGATTAATGTCCACAACCAGGGCATCCATGGAATAATCTTCGTAATGTTTGTCAAACATCCGGACATAACGTTTGAAGTACTCGAAGTTATAAAGACCTGTGATACTGTCACGTTCTGTATTCTTGATGGTATCACGATCTTCATAAAGCTCGATGCACTTGGTTATACGTGCCAGAATTATTTCCTTTGCCGGATAAGGCTTATGCAGATAGTCAACAGCTCCAAGATTAAGACACTCCACTTCAGTCCCCAGCTCGGCGGTAAGCACAATAACCGGAATTCTGCTGTATTCACTGTTATTAGTCATTTTACGCAAAACATCAATACCGCTCATTTTCGGCAGTTGGAGATCCAGCAGAACCATAGCTATAACCTCGCTATACTGCTGAATCTTTTTAAGAGCCTCAATACCGTCCTCGGCATAGATCAGTTCATAACTGTCCTGCAGCATATTCCCGAGAATTTTCCGGTTGATAAGTTCATCATCAACTATCAGAATATACTTTTTAATGCTGATAGCAGCAAGTTCACTGTCCCGTTTATTTTCAGCCTCGGCATCGTCATCATTGAGTAATCCTGCAAGGAGCTTTTTATTCTCATACATCATGTCATTGGCACGGATGAACACTTCATTAACGCTTACATCCACATTAGGCACATAGTCGGATAATCCTCCGGCAACTACCACTCCTCCGTTTTTAATATGAGTAACCGATCTGCTGTAGATTCTGCTCATCAGATTCTTGCGCTCATTGTAGTCACTGCCTACCAGTATCAGTACAAATACATCACTGTTAACTCTGTATATCGTGCTGTGTTTAAATATGGAGGACAACATTAAACAGGCATTTCTGACATATTCATCACCAGCCTTTCTGCCGAGACTTGCCAGTATTTTCTTCATATTGCATATATTGAATACCGCCAGTGAAAAAGCCCCCAGTGCGCCGTCCTGAAGAGACTGATCAAGTTTTGCCTCCAGCTTTATATAAGCCTTCTTACTCATTGCTCCGGATACCGGATCGGTATGAGCCATCATATTAGAGTGACGTGAACGGGCCGTCATATATATATGATTGACCATCATTATTACGAAGGCTGTGATAAACATAGCTATGGCCAGCACCACCGATCTTGTACCGTTATTCTCCATCCCGTTGATCTTATCTTTGATAAAACTGCTGACATTCCCCTTACCGGTAAATTCTTTCAGGTAATCATCAATCTGCTGAAAAATTATGCTGTTGTGCGAAAGGATATTCTGCCGCATCCACACCATATCGATAAGAAGAGCAAATGACAGCAATGCCACCCACGCAAAATGGGTACTGCCGAAAATATTCTCCCGGTCGTGACGGAGGACATAATGAAAATAAAGGAATCCTAAAATACTCCATATCATAAATACAATATAGGTTTCCTTATTCATACTGCCTATACAGAATAAATCTGGCAGTATAAGATACATTCCTAACCACATCATCACCGCAAGGCTGAGAGCACCGGTTACCTTTTCGATTCTGTCACCACGTTCCTCCGCCTTTTTAAGGGTGGCTGCCGATACCATGCCATAGACGATAATGGCACCGATATTCATCACGTCAATAATCCACTCCATGGCGGTTCTGCCAAGGAAAGGTATCAGAATGGAAACAACAGCAATAAAACGAATGGCGTTCACTGGTACTTTTCTGCTGTTCAGATCCGTAAAACAAGAAGGCAGAACCTGATTACGTGAAGCTGAATAAAAAATCCGGCTCAAAGCAAAAAACGTACCTATAAGAGTGGTGAACACAATACAGAACTGTGATAGCAGGAGCAACCCTAAACCGGCGTTACCGAGATAATGATGTACAGCATAAAAAGCCGGCAGTGATTCAATTCCAGATAAATTACCGAGATCTTTTATATATTCCACCCATGAGGAATATCTCTCAGGATAGGCAGTAACCGACATCAATATTGCTGATATGTAAAGCAGACTGATAGTCACTGTCGCAATTACCATTATTTTAAAAATTTTCTGTTTCGGAAAACTATATTCAGATGAGGCATGGGACACACTCTCAAAACCGACAAAAGCCCACGGTGCCACAAAAGCGACTGAAATAATCTGTCCGAATACTCCCGAATCAGGTATAAAAGCAGGTTCTAGCGACCTGTCTATACCGCCTGTTGATGCCAAAAAACATACAAGAAGCCCCACAGTAAACAGTATGGTCAGGGAAATCATGGCGGTAACACACACCTTAAGACCTCTGAGACTCAGGAGAGCAGCTGCCACAATGAAGATGATACTGAAAAGAGCCTCTCCAAAGTAGACTTCATGTCCGAATACGGAATAAAGCTGCCAGAACTTCAGGGCATCGCCGGTAAAGGTATTTACCAGCATAGGCATTGATGTGGCCCCTGCCCACAGCATAACAAAATAAATCAGGGATAAAAACCAACCGGTAAGATAACCGCAGTCATTCCCGAATATCTCCCGGCAGAAGCTGTACGTTCCCCCTAACTTGGGATAGATCTGAATCAGATATGCATAGTTACGACAGACAAGCAGAATGTACAGAGTTCCCAGAATTACTCCGAGTACACTGCCCCATGATCCTGCCTTATCAAGATAAATATTACTGGTGGCAACAAGAGTGCTCCAGCCTATGCCGGTACCGGTACAGAAAGCCCATACCCCAACCCCTGAAAAATCAGTATTTTGCCTGTTTTGAATAGATGCTCCCATATTGTATCCGCTTTAATCAACTGTTTATTATGTATCACCGTAAAACAGCCAGGTAATATTCACAACTGGAACATGTCCGTTATCATCTTTACTCTTCAATATTATGAGTATATTTATCTTTGTATGTTTATTTAATATATTTTTCCTTTATTATTTTTATCCGTTTTTATTATTTATTGTCTGCTATTTATATCCGGCAGCCGTCTTTTCCCTGTTTTCCTGCCATTCCAAATGCAGAGCCAGAAGATTACCATAAAAACAGATGACAGCATTAAAATCTAAAAAGAGCATAAGGCTGTTATTAAACTATTCAACAGTCCGTCTATCATATTATTTCTATACTTAAAATTTTAAAACTTAACTATAGAAAAGAAAAAAAGATATACCGCCTATAAAAATATTCAATAAACCACAACAATTATAGAACACATAAATAATTTATTATCTAGCAAATGCCTCAAAATTACTCAATAATCACTCTATACCGACACCCAATTAAATAAAAAAAAACCGGCATCACAAAATGCCGGAATTATTTTTGTATATAACAGTATCTGATGATTTTTATGCCTGTACCTGCAATGACAGAGAACAGCATCCGGAAAAACCTCCGGCATCAGATCAGACTGACTGAAGATTAAGCCAGCTGCTTGTCGAGTTCTGCGCTTACTTCAGCAACCTTCATTGTACCGTCAACCTTAACGAACTTGCATTCTTTCTTGGCAGCCTTGGCGCTGTAGAAGGCGACTAAAGGTTCAGTCTGTGAATGATAAACATTCAGACGGCTGCGTACTGTAGCTTCTTCGTCGTCCTTGCGGATAACCAGATCTTCACCGGTAATATCATCCTTTCCTTCAACCTTTGGCGGATTGAATACAACGTGATATGTACGGCCGGAAGCAAGGTGAACACGACGACCGCTCATACGCTTAACGATTTCTTCATCAGGTACGCAGATTTCAACAACAGCATCAATACTGATGTTATTAGCGTCAAGAGCTTCAGCCTGAGGGATAGTACGAGGGAAACCGTCAAGAAGGAAACCGTTGGCACAGTCAGCCTGGGCTACTCTGTCCTTAACCAGTCCGATGATGATATCATCAGAAACCAGCTGGCCCTTGTCCATTACTTCCTTAGCCTTGAGACCTAAAGGAGTACCGGCCTTGATAGCGGCACGCAGCATGTCACCGGTAGAAATCTGGGGAATACCGAATTTCTGCATTAAAAACTGAGCCTGAGTTCCCTTACCGGCACCTGGTGCACCTAAAAGAATGATACGCATGAATTTATCCTGTCTTAAAAAAAATAAATAAAGCAGATGGAAAAACCATCACTGAACCGGAATAATTATAAGCAAAACAGCCATATCCCACAAGTTTTTTGACAGCCGTTCCAAACTGCCGGAACAACCGCTTTACATCTACCGGCCGGTCGGCCGGATAACAACAAAAGGCAATATGACAACACATACTGCCTTTTCATTTTTCTATCCGCGTTAAATCCCGGATTTAACGCCTGAATCCTAACCTAACAGCAGACTGTTAACCAGCTTGATGTAGGCTACAGGATCCTTAAGACCGCGCTGATCCGCCAGAAGCGCCTGATCCAGAACGAGTTCACACCAGTTCTTGAATCTGCCTTCATCGGCTTCAGCGCTGAGCTTCTTGATGATTTCATGATCCGGATTGATTTCCAGAACATACTTCTCTTCAGGAAGCTTCTGACCTGAAGCTTCGAGAAGCTTACGCATCTGAGCGGTAAACATACCGTTGTCATTGCAGATTACACAGCTTGGAGTATCAACCAGACGAGAGGATACCTTGACTTCACTTACAGATTCACCGAGAGCGTTCTTGATACGTTCCAGTAAATCCTTGTTTTCATTAGTCTTGGCTTCCTGTTCTTCCTTTTCAGCCTTATCTTCAAGCTCGCCTAAATCAAGGTCTGATGAACATACGTTAATGAACTTCTTTTCCTTGTATTCACTAACCTGGTTCATTACCCATTCATCAACGCGTTCCCACATCAGAAGAACTTCAACCCCCTTCTTCTTGAGGTTTTCGATGTACGGACTTGAAGCAGCTGCATTGTATGATTCAGCAACAATGTAGTAGATGTTCTTCTGCTTTTCAGGCATACGGGAAATATAGTCTGCCAGAGAAACATTCTGCTCGCTGTTATCATTTGCGGTAGAAGCGAATCTGATTAAATCAAAGATTTCATCGCGGTTTTCGTAATCCTCAACCAGACCTTCCTTCAGTACATTGCCGAACTGGCCCCAGAAAGTGGTGTACTTGGACTTGTCTTCATCCTTGGCAAGCTTGGCGATCATCTGTAAAGCTTTCTTGGTGCAGGCCTTCTTTAACTGGCTGCTTACCTTGTTGCTCTGAAGAATTTCACGGGAAACATTAAGAGGTAAATCATTTGAATCAAGAACACCCTTAATGAAACGCAGATAACCAGGCATGAACTGATCAGCGTCATCCATAATGAATACTCTCTGTACATAAAGCTTCAGACCGTGCTTCTGTTCTCTGTTGAACAGATCAAACGGAGCGCGCTTAGGTATGTACATCAGGCTGGTATATTCCTGTGAACCTTCAACATGATTGTGAGTCCAGGTTAAAGGGTCTTCGTAGTCATGAGATACGTGCTTGTAGAATTCCTTATATTCATCATCAGTGATTTCACTAGGATTCTTGGTCCACAGAGCCTTGGCATCATTAATCTGCTTCCATTCGGTGTACTCAGCCTCCTGAGAATCCTCACCTTCCTTCTTTTCAGGCTTAACAGTTTCAAGCATCTGAACAGGAACACTGATATGATCTGAGTACTTGCTGATATTTGAACGCAGAGTCCAGTCTTCCAGGAATTCTGATTCATCATCACGGAGACTTAAAATGATATCAGTACCGCGTGATGATTTTGTAGTAGAACTTACTTCGTATTCACCGCTGCCGTCAGATACCCAGCATACAGCATCCTGAGCTTCAGACTTATATGAACGGCTGACTACGGTAACCTTGTCGGCAACAACAAATGCTGAATAGAAACCTACACCGAACTGACCGATAAGCTGGGAATCCTTTACCTGATCACCGGTAAGGTTCTTAAAGAATTCAGCGGTACCTGACTTGGCGATAGTACCGAGATGAGCAATAGCTTCATCCTTAGTCATACCGATACCGTTATCAGAAATGGTAAGAGTCTTGGCATCCTTATCGGCGGAAATACGGATACGGAATTCCGGATCATCACCTAAAACTTCAGGATGTTCCAAAGAAATAAAACGGAGTTTATCAATAGCATCAGACGCATTGGAAACCAGTTCTCTTAAAAATACGTCTTTATTTGAATATAAACTGTTGGCTAAAAGATTTAATAATTGCTTAACTTCTGTTTGAAAGCCGTGCTTTTCAACTTCGCTCATATTATCCTCTTTACGATTTAATATAATTTATAATTTACCAAAAAAATCATTCTCTTTTACTGAAAAAAACAGCTTCTCAGCATGTTTTCTCTTCAATAACAGAAAAACCTTTCAAATTTCTATGAGAGTACATAAGGTTTAATCTGACAATTTCAAGAAAAAATACCAAAAAAACCATAAGATAATAATAAAGGTATTGTAAAGACTGATTACGGCAGGAGAGTGGTGAAGGCGGTAATGAGGTTCCGGACAGGTCCGGAACATGATGTGATTTCAGGCCTGCCGGCATAATTTGAAAACCGCTGTCTGCGGAGTGCACAGCGGTAACTTACAGATTCTTTGTGATAAAAAATTACAGCGGGCTTCTTCCGGCAAGAGATTTCATTATGGTGGAGCCGTCAATTGATTCAAGCTCCCCGCCAACCGGAATACCTCTGGCGATTCTTGTGGCGGTGACGTTTCTTCTTGAGGCGATATGGGCTATGTAATGGGCCGTGGTATCACCTTCAACTGTAGGGTTGGTTGCCAGAATTATCTCGTGATAGTCACCTGTATCAAGCATTGAGGTCAGCTGATCCAGCCCTAGTTCAGCCGGTCCGATCCCGTCTATAGGTGAAAGATGACCGTGCAGCACAAAGAACGTGCCTTCAAACTCGCCGGTCTGTTCAATTGCCAGCACATCAGCCGGACTCTCAACTACACAGAGAATACCGGTTGCCAGCCTTTTCTGACTGGAGCATATGCTGCAGACTGCGCCGTCATCACTGTATGAATGACATTTGGGACAGTAGCTTACCCGGCTCATAGCCTCATTTAAAGTCTCCCCGAGTTTAACCGCTCCTTCACGATTGTGATCCAGCAGATAAAAGGCTATTCTCTGAGCTGTTCTCGGCCCTACCCCGGGCATCACCTGCAAATCGCTAATTAATCTTTCTACAAGAGGACTGAATTTCATAAAAAAAACCGCCAAACTACTGCCGGAAAAACAACCGCTGCTGCCTGAAACCGTATCCCGGACAACAGTTTAATGCTTCCATGCATAAAAAAACAAAACGGCACGCCGCCCCGGGATAATTCCGGATGACGGCATACCGTGCACTAAAAGAACCCTTTAATAAATTAGAACGGGAACTTGAATCCTGGAGGTAAAGGTACACCATTGGTTACCTGTTCCATGCGCTTGGCTGAATATTCAGCCAGCTGACGGTTGGCATCATTTACAGCAGCAACAATGAGATCTTCACACATTTCCTTGTCATCACCGAATGCAGAATCTGCAATTTCAATTTTGAGAAGCTGGTGAGTACCCTTCATGCGAACCTTAACCATACCGCCGCCTGAAACGCCCTCAACTTCGTGTGCTTCTATATCAGCCTGAGCTGATTTCATACGTTCCTGAACCAACTGAGCCTGCTTAAGCATGTTACCCATATCAGCTAATTTACCCAAACCACCGAACATATTAAATCCCTTCCATCTCTAAGATTATTGTTATTGATTATTGATAATCCGACTGCCGGAATATCCTGATTAAATTAATATCAACTCACTATTATGCAATTTTTTCCTTATCTGTCAAATTATCTGTCGTCTTATACTACTGTTATCACTAAATTTGCATTCAGAAACACAATTCAGTCTAAATTATAAACAATCAAAGAAATCAGTCAGACACTGTCTGTAAAAAATGCTGATCACTGTCGGTAGATAAAAATATGGTATTTTAATTCCCGGCTTATTCCTCAGGCTGCACCAGCTCCAGATGCGCCATTGAGAGATCCAGCCCCATGGAGTTTAACACCTCATCAAAACCGGCGCTGCCGACAATAGTCTGATACTGCTCATCCATGTGCTGTTCATAGCAGATTCTGTCAAGCTCATCCGGTGAATCCGGCAGAACATCCTGATCGACAAAGGAGAACTCAAGCTTTATATCTCTCTGCAGACCTTCACTCAAAGCCTTCTGCATATCATTAACCACATTTCTGCTGATGATTGCCGACATCGACTGAGGCAGTTTTATCAGCCAGTCATTACCTGTACTGCTACTGTCACGCACGCCGCTGTTTAAAATAACCAGATTCTCCATTCCCACACCTGAGGCAACAAGATCCTGAGTATAGGCATCGTCAACCTCACCGATAAGATCCAGCGGAGTAATGATTTTACGACCGTTTATCAACCTGTCATGATGTGAAGAACTCCTTTCACCGGAGGTATCGCTCTGACTTATAGCACCGCTTAAATCCTGAGTGGTATATACAAGACTGTTCTGTCTGTCTGTATCATCATCGCTGTCAGAGGCAAAATCATCAAGCACCGGCATAGGAATATCCTCTCCCCCCGGCTCATCAGCATATGGAATATTCTGAATATCCGCCTCATTCTCCGCACGGCCTGCCTGATATCCGGCATTCCCCTGCTGTGAAACAAAACCGTTCTGAGGATAATTCATCTGTCCGGCAGCACTGTTATCCTGACGTACAGTCTGTTGCTGGACATTTCTCTGATAATTACCGCTTATCTGCTGATTGCCGTTAACCTGATAACCGCTGTTCTGCAAAGAAACGTTCTGAGGACCTCCCCCGGGATGCGGTACATTATTCTGAACCCCGGTATTCTGAGCGGAGTAAGCAGACTGCCCCGTCATACCGTCTGCTTTAGATGACTGATGCCATCGGTTATCAACATTCTGCTGCTTTTCAGGAATATAGTGAGGCTGCCTTCCGGCGTAATCCTCGCGGTTCTGCCGCATAACAGGTCTGCTTGGTCCGGTATAGGCGTTGACAGTAGTGGCAAGCTCAGGGTGAACTGTTGAGGGAAGAACCCCCGGATCATTTCTTAATACGTCAGAATTCAGGGTGTGATTAAGTGAGATTACGCTATCATGCTTATTTCCGGCACCGGTATTTACAGCTCCCTGAACAGCACCGGCCAGAGGACTGCCGGTAAATTTCTGTGCCTCCATCTCCGGAGAAAAATCGCGGGATCTTGCCGCCAGAATCATTTCTCTCTGTTTGGCCTCTTCCTCCTTACGGATATTCTGTATCTGTGCTGCCTCTTCACGGGCACGAAGATGAATCTCCTCTATTTTTTTATCGTGGATGGCTATTTCATGATCAAGAAGACTGAGGTAATTAAAGAGTTCGACGTAATCGTCACCGAATGAAGCTCTCTCCGGCTGATTCTGTGACTGAGGCGGCACTGCAGCCCTGCGTTTTTCCTTTTCATTATCATTCTTCAGAGCATTCATATTCTGAATATGATCAAAGGCCAGTACCGGATCATCTATCTTGTCGACTGCCAGATCCGGAAATACCACCTTACGGAAGACTAGTGTTTTTTTTTTAAATTGAAGGCAAGAAGACGCAGCATGGTCATCTCAAAACCGGAAAGACCGTCAGGAGCATAAGGAAGCTCTCTTCTTCCCTCGATGATAATCTGATAGTAGAGCTGAATCTCCTCCGGACTGAACAGCTTGGCAAATTCAGCAATAATATCGCTGCGTAAGGAATAAATATCAGCATCACTGCCGGATACCTGATACAGAGCTATATCATGAAAAACCCTGGCAAGACTCAGATGCAGAGCATCAAAATCAGGGGTTACGGAAGCCACGGTGTTAAGAACACCGGAAAGAGAAGCACCGTCATTGGAGGCAATAACTTTAAGAATTTCAATAAGATATGACGAATCAAGAGTTCCCACCATATCAAAGACACCCTGAACAGTAACCTTACCGCCACCGAGAGCAATCGCCTGATCGGTTAAACTCAAGGCATCACGCATGGAACCGCGGGCAGCTCTCGCCAGCTCAGTGAGAGATTCCTCTTCGTAATTTATCTTTTCGGCATCAAGTACGAATTTAAGCTGATTTCTTATATCATCAAGTGACAGTGCCTTCAGCTGAAACTGCAGACAGCGGGAAACCACGGTAACCGGAAGCTTCTGGGGGTCGGTAGTGGCAAGAATGAATTTCACATATTCAGGAGGTTCTTCAAGAGTCTTAAGGAGAGCATTGAAGGAACTGGTTGAAAGCATATGAACTTCGTCGATAAGATAAACCTTAAAACGGCCGCTTACAGGTTTATACTGCACGTTTTCCAGAATTTCTCTGGTATCCTCTACTTTGGTTCTTGAGGCGGCGTCGATCTCTATAAGATCAGGGAAAGTACCGTTAGCAATGGATTTGCAGCTGGCACATTCACCGCAAGGATGAGCGGTTACACCGTGCTCACAGTTAAAGCATTTGGCCAGAATTCTAGCAATGGTTGTCTTACCTACCCCGCGGGTACCGGTAAGCAGATAGGCATGGTGCAGTCTGCCTGTTTCCAAAGCATTGACCAAAGCGGACAGAACGTGCTTCTGCCCCACCATGTCCTCAAACTTCTGCGGACGATACTTTCGTGCTAAAACGGTATACTCTGCCATTATATGCTTCCACTGTCAGGTCTCATCGGAACATTATCAGAATAAGACCATGTTATCCAACTTTTCTGAAAATCAGAACCTTATTGTTTTCCGCTAACTGATATCCCCGCACGGGAACTTTACGGATAAGATTCTGATTATTTATTATCTGTAATTATAATTATCGTTTTCACATCCGGATTACGCAATATCCAATATTTATGATATGAATCCGAACTGCAGTTAAACAAATTTTTCCATTCCGGCGGCCAGCCCGGCCTTTTTATCTTATTCTACCGGTTCTATTCACCAAAAATCAGTGTCCCGGAAAATCCATAATGGAATGACAGCTGATATTGTATTTATCCCTGATATAGGCGGATCCGCCGATATCAGGAAGATTTATCGCAAAAACCGCCCCGGCAATTTCTGCCCCGGAACGTTTTATAAGTTTAATCTGCGCTTCAACAGTGCCGCCGGTAGCCAGAAGATCATCTACAATCAGCACCCGGTCTTCAGCGGTAAGAGCATCCTTGTGAATCTCCAGCGTGTTCTGACCGTATTCGAGTTCATAGTTCTCACTGTATACTTCGCGCGGCAGTTTACCCGGCTTTCTGACAAGTACCAAACCGCTGTTTAGCAAAACTGCTACAGCAGAACCGAAAACAAAGCCGCGGGACTCACTGCCCACTACTTTGGTAATACCGAGACCGACGTACTTTTCAGCCATAAGACGACAGATAAGATTGAACGCCTGAGGATTTTCACAAACACTGGTTATATCCCTGAACAGAATTCCACTCTTAGGAAAATCCTTTATTGATTTAACACAGGACTTCAAGTATTCAATATCATCCATTTATCTATCGCTTCCTTTATCTAATCGCTTCTATCCTGATAAAACACCGTTCCGGCAGTCAAGACGGCTGTACGGAGAACATCCGGCATAATTTCAGACCCGGTATCAGAAAAATACAACTAGTTTATCCTTTTTTTGCGAAATTAACAATGATGCACTTATGCAAATTATCTCCGGAGGTATTCTAACAAAATTTACCCCCTGTCTTAGAAAGTCACACCGATGATTTCGGCAAGCTCTCTGTTATCTCCGGCAACATATTCCGCTCCAAAATGACCGACACTGCTCTTATCCCTGATATATCCCCATAAAGCCAGTACGGTGTCCATTCCGGCATTATGACCGGCCTCGATATCTCTGATATGATCGCCGACATAAAGGCATTTTGCCGGATTCACCTTAAGCTGACGGCAGGCATAGAACAAAGGTTCAGGATCCGGTTTGGATACCGGGAGGGTATCACAGCCGACAATCACCTCTATGTCAGCCAGTTCTGCAAACTTGCTGAGAACCTTTCTCGCCAGATGATCCGGTTTACTTGTCACAACGGCGTACGGAATATGCTCCCTCTTCAGAGCGTTTATAAGCCTGTCCGTTTCCGGAAAATACACCGTTCTGTCTGCTATGTGATCATAATAGTACGGAAGAAACTCCTTTCTCATAGCCTCAAAATCATATCTGTCATGCTCACTTTCAGGAATACCTGATTTCAATAGAGCTCTCATACCGTCAGAGGCAAATGCCCTTGCAGTATCATCGGAAATCGGGCCTACACCATGCTGTCCGAGCACATAATTGGTTGCCTTGCCGAGATCAAGCGCCGTATCAAGCAGCGTTCCGTCCAAATCAAAAAGTACAGCCTCGTATTTTGCGGTCATTATTCCATCCGGTCAGATATAAGTCGCCGGGAAACCGTCACAGCACATTCATTTAAAGAATTCCGAACAGTTCCAGGTACTCAAATATCATACAAAATATAAAAACGTAAATCAAAGAAACAGTGGCGGGCAAGATTCCCCTGATCTACAGGATAGTGTATTAAAGTCCCGCCTTATCCATCCATATTACAGAAAAGGGGTGATATCACCGTTTCCCTCTCTGATAATCTCCACGGTCTCATCGACAAGGCTTACCACAGTGGTAGGTTTTTCAGGCAGATAACCGCCGTCAACTATCACATCCACCAGTTTGCCTATTTTACAGTCGATTTCATAAGGATCATTTTCAGCATTTTCACTGTCCGGCAGAATAAGAGAGACACTCATCAGAGGCTCCTTCATAAAGGTCAGCAGATCAATAAGAATCCGGTTATCAGGTACGCGCATACCGATGGTGCGGCGCTTCTCGTTCATCAGTTTCTTAGGAACCTCCTTGGTAGCCTTCAGAATAAAGGTATAAGGTCCGGGAGTGTTGTTTCTGATAAGCCTGAAAGCCACATTATCAACCTTGGAATATGTTGACAGCTCACTGAGATCCGCACAGAGCAGAGTAAAATTATGATACTTGTCAACGTCACGGATACGGATGATTCTTTCTCTGGCGTCTTTGTTCTCCAGCGTACAGGCCAGAGCGTATCCGGAATCGGTAGGAAGCACTGCCACAGCACCGTCACGGAGCATTTCAGCAGTCATCTGAATATTCCTTGCCTGCGGATTCTCCGGATGAATAACTATAATTTCAGCCATAACTATATCTCCAATCTAAATTTCTCATGGCTCCATACCGGTCGCGTCTTTTGAGCCAGCCCCAGAAAACGGCAGTTGCCGATGGATGTATGCACGCATTCCTTATGAAAATCAGAACCGCATGACGCATAAAGTCCGTATTCCACGGACAGATCAGCAAGAAAAGCCCTATCTGCAGGAGACTGGACATTGCCGGCAGTCTCCATAGCCTCGCCTCCGGCATTTTTAAAATCAGTAATCAGCATTCTTAACCATTTATTGTTAAGATCATAACAGCGGGGATGCGCCAGAACCGGAATTCCCCCTGCTTTCAGTATGCATTCCGTCACTTCCTCAATCGGAGTCCATTGAGGTTTGACATAGGCCTTTTTATTCTCAGCGAGATAGGCGGCAAAACACTTTCCCTCTGTTTCGGCCACCCCGATACTGCAGAGAAAGGATGCGTAGCTGCCTCTGGTCATGGCGGCATCTTCTCCTATCATGGCTCTGGTGCGGGCATAGGCGTCGGTAATACCGCATTTTTCGAGTCTTGCTCCTATAGCCCGGGCTCTTTCATCCCTTAGTTCACTCTGCCTTCTGATAAGTCCTGCCATTTCTTCAGACTTCAGATCAAAAGACAGTCCGACAACATGAATCTCCCGGCCGCGCCATATTGACGATATCTCTGTACCGGCAGCAAGATGAATCTGCTGTCTGGCAGCAGCCTCGGCAGCCTCACTGATACCGTTATAGGTGTCATGATCTGTAAGTGCCAGCAGCTTCACCTTCTTTTCCGCAGCGAGCGCCACCAGATCCGCTGGACTGTATCTGCCGTCGGAAACAGCCGAATGTGTATGTAAATCAACCCGGATGTCCTCGCCGTTACTACAAGCCTCTGTAAGTCCGGCAATCACCTTCTCACTGTACGCTTTATTATCTCTTTCCATACTTTTTTTATTAAAAATCAGGCGGAATTTTTTTATTGTTTCGTATTATGCCTTTATGACCTTTTGTCATCAGATTTAATACTGCCGATTATTTGCCTTTGTATGATAAAAAAAAACAGGCGGCGCCTATTATCTCATTTATTGAACCTTAGTGAATGTTTTTCTGAAAATTATATGACTTTCCTTTTAAACCTAAACTGATTTCACCTGTTTTTTAAACCGCCGGAGAAAAAATTTCTAAAAAACTTTTCAAATTTCTGCCAAAGTTAAAGGATCTATATTACGTTTACGTCCTGTCGTTTGATCTTTCCTCCAGCATAAGACACCTCTTCAGGTACGTGCATTATACAGCTATGCCGGAATATTCATTATGACAGCCGTATCTTTTTTATTCATTTAATGAGCATATGATCTTAAAACGATGACTGCAGGCAGAACAGCCAGTAATGACTAAAAATAAAAAAATAACACTCCGGAGTTTTTCCCCGAAGTGTTACAGCAGGTTCCGTATTATTCCGGATTATACGTGTCTTTTGCGTCTTCTAAGGACTGCCGCACCTGAAACAAGGAGCAGAACACTTATAAAATCAAGACAGCCGCCTCTGTCACGGGAATAATTTTTATTCTGCGGACGTTCATAGCTCACAACCTTTTTCTGATTAATCACTGTATTTCCCTTGTCATCCTTAACAAAGGCATCATCTGTAGGACGAAGGATTACCGGTACAACCTCGGCATTAACACTGTTACTCCAGTCCTTTTCGCTGTTGTAGCGGAATGCAGTGGCGAAAATCAGATTATCATTATTGATATCAACAGCCCAGCTGATGTAGTAATATTTGCCGTCCTGAGCCCGGCAGTCCTTATCACCGTTTTCATTCTTATGACAGATCAGATCATTTATGTAGTTATATGATCTGTTGTTAATATTGTAGAAAAGCGCCTCCACGTCTCTATAGCTACCGCCAACAACTGCACGGTGGTCATCTCTTCTTCCAGCCCAGCCGACAATAAAATTGTTGTCATTAATGGCCGCTCCTTCACTGTCTGCTCCGCGGAATGGTGTATCGTACAACGGATAAACCGCATCATCAATACGGCCGCTCTCGTTAAACCTGGTAAATGCCATGTTCTTGGCGTAGTTACGGTTGCTTGATTTGGCAAGTTTTCGGTTGATAAGCACATAACCGTTCTGGTTGGCATCAACAGCCAGAGTGTAGTCATTCCAGTCGTCATTGTTACCGGGTCTGTCAACGTTAGGATATTCCACGATACTCTTAAAGTCCACCTTGTCGCCGTCGACCTCGATTCTCCAGTAGACCGCAGTATTCCCGGGATTAACCACCCCGCCCCAGTCATCAGTTACGGAATAGCCGATGGCATAGAGATTTTCACCAACTTTGGTGAAACCATTAATGGCGGCAGATACCAGAACCCCCGGATTATCAGAGAAATCAATATACTGAGGAACATGTATACCTACAATGACATCCTCATCAGCATTGTTTTCAGGATCAACTATCCATACAGTTGCCTGCATCTTGTGCCCCGGACATGTCTGATAATCACCGTTCTTATGATGGTTGCCGTTATAGCAGTCTTCAAAGAAATCCACTACTGCATTATTCTTGTTGCTGTAGCCGCCAATGAGAATTCTGCCGTCATCCATCTTGTAGAATGTCAGTGCTGTGGCATAACTTCCCAGGCTGGAATCCCCTCTTCTGTCCTCATGCGGACTCTTCAGAATAAATGTCTTATTGTTGAATTTAGCTATACCGTACACCGTAGGATTATGAATTGTCGGTGAAAGAGACGGATCGTAGTCAAAGCGGTAGCCTACTGCTTCAGAACTGCTATCACCAAGTTTAGTGTAAATCATTTCGGTATCATCATAAATCTGCTGATTAAGAAACGACTTCAGATTGGAAAGACGGTAGTAGAAAGATGTACGCCAGGCACTGGCATAGCTGTCACCATCCCACAGAGCATCACAGAAGCTGCTTATAACCGACTGGTCATAACAGGTCTTGTAACGGTATATCTTCTGACCGAAATCAGTCTGATGCGGAGCAATGTTATAAAAGGAGAAAAAGTCGTTACGGTTGAACACCCCGGCAATATCCGGACTGGTTCCCTCACTCATTGCCATGGCAAACGGACCATACTTAAATGAAGACGCCGGTACCTCCTGCGGCTCTATCTGAAAAACCGGGGTTGTTTCCTTGCTGTCAGCCGCCATGGCTCCGGCAGCACAGACAACTGAGGCGGCAAACACACATTTAGTAATCAGTGATACTGCTTTATTTTTATTATTCATAGTATTAACACAATCCTTTATGCATTGGCAATTGCTTCTAACTCCTCCCACCTCTGGTACAGCCATTCAAGTTTTTCGGTGAGAGTATTGTATTCTAGCTGAATGTTCTTTTTAAATTCTTCAGATTCAGTTCCGTATCCGCTGCCCGCAAAGATGCTTTCAATCTCCTGAATACGGGCATCAGTCTTTTCAATCTCCTCAGGTATGGACTCCAGCTCTCTGGTTTCCTTGAAGGAAAGCCTGCGCTTGCGCTCACGCTCACGGCGTGCCGGCTGGGAGGCTCTAGTCTTCTCAGATGAACTTTCACCTGAGCCTTTGGAGGTATTTTCAGTCTTTGCCTGCTCTGTTTTTGCCAGAAATTCTTTAAGATCCGTGTACCCGCCGACATTTTCAATCACCCTGCCGCTACCGTCAAAATACCAGGTATCGGTAACCACATTATCAATAAAGTAACGGTCATGACTCACTACAATCAGGGTAGCCTGATAGTTGCCGAGCAGTTCCTCCAGTAGATCGAGAGTATCGATATCAAGGTCGTTTGTAGGTTCGTCAAGAATCAGAATATTGCACGGACGGAGAAAAATTCTGGCGAGCAGCAGACGGTTCTTTTCACCTCCGGACAGCGCCTTTACCGGAGTTCTTGAGCGTTGCGGTGAAAACAGAAAGTCCTGCAGATATCCCAGGATATGCTGCTTTCTGCCGGCAACCTCGACCTCGGTTTTACCATGGGCCAGATTGTCCATTACCGTCTTTTCCGGATCTAACTGTTCACGGTACTGATCAAAGTACGCTATATTAAGATTGGAACCGAGCTTTAAAGTTCCGGAAGTCGGCTGCAGCTGCCCTAAAATTATCTTTATCAGTGTGGTTTTACCGACACCGTTGGCTCCTATGACACCGATCTTGTCACCGCGAAGAACAATGGTGCTGAAGTCCTTTATAATGTCCTTCTCACCGTTGTTAAATGTAAGGTTCTCAGCCTCTAAAACAATCTTTCCGGAAAGCTCCTTGTCATCAATGCGCATATTCACGCTGCCCATTCTGGAACGGCGCTCACGATGTTCACGGCGCATTTCCTTCAGTCTTCTGACACGGCTGTCAGAACGGGTAAGACGGGCCTTTATACCTTTCCTTATCCAGGCCTCCTCTATGGAGAGACGGCGGTCAAAATCCGCGTTGGCAATCTCCTCAAGACGCAGTGCCTCCTGCTTGGCGGCTACATAGGCATCATAATTACCGTCAAATACGGAAATCACTCCGCGGTCAACATCGGCTATACGCCGGGCCACATCATTAATAAAGCTACGGTCATGGGAAATAAAGACCACGGCTCCGCGGAATCCGGCTATAAACTCCTGCAGCCAGATGATGGAATTAATGTCGATATGGTTAGTCGGTTCATCAAGCAGAAGAACATCCGGCTGACTCACCAGCGCTCTGGCGAGTGCCACCTTGCGAAGCCATCCGCCGCTAAGATCCGCCATCTGACTGTCAGGCTGCAGACCGATAAGATTAAGCAGACGGTAGATTTCCGCTTCATAATGCCAGCCGCCCTCATGTTCAATGGCAACGGTTATCTCCATCATTCTGGCCTCGTCAGCCGGTGATTTACCCTCTCTGCCTATCAGCAGGTAGTATTCACTCAGCAGAGCTCCTACCTCAGGTATTCCCTGAGCCACAAAACAGTACACCGGAAGATCCAGATGAGCCGGAGGATCCTGTTCCAGTCTGGCAATACGCACACCCTGCTGAACAATGCGTCTCCCCTCATCCGGCATAATTCCGCCTTCAATTATTTTCAGCAGAGTTGATTTTCCGGCTCCGTTACGGCCGACAATAGCAATACGGTCATGTTCCTCGATACTCAGTGACGTATGATCAAAAAGCGGAGCGTCACTGTACGAAAGATAAATGTTATCAAGAGTTACTAAAGACATACCGGTTATTCCTTATCCTCTTTTCTGCCGATATTTCTGGAAAGACGCGGACCGCGCGGGGCTGCCTGACCGCCTGCGGATGCACCGCCTATCACTCTTGACGGCATTCTGCTCCGTCTTACTGCGGGAATGACTGGTCTGTTTTCACTGCCGTCAGTCTCCCGGAAGGATCTGCCGTCTGCCGGTGCTTCCTGGCGCTCCCCGTTTCTAAATGTATAACTCCGGGATTTTCCGAAAGCATCATTGTCATGTTTTCTGAAACTCCCGTTTCTTTCCCTGCCCGGAGCACCGTCACGTCCGTCGCGGACAGGTCTTTCCCTGCCGCCACGGCCTTCACGACGGTCGCCTGATACACCTCCGTTCAGATATTCCACCTTGGCCTTCAAACCGGAGACGGAACCGAAAGATGCATCCGAGTAATCCTCCGGAACAGGTACATCAATAACCTTTTCCAGAATAAAACAGCAGTGAATCTTTTTGTTTCTGCGGAAATCCTCCTGAACAGTCTTTTCACTGACATCTGTGATTTTATACCCCATGGCGGTTATGGCATCGCTGTCAAGCTTAAAGCTGCGGTTGTTATTGGAGAATATCAGCGTACCCCCGAGATTCAGCAGTCTGGTAAGCTTGGCAATAAGAGCCACATGATCCCTCTGTACGTCAAAGGTAGCCTCCATTCTCTTCGAATTAGAAAATGTCGGAGGGTCGGCGAAAATAAGATCGTAGGTTTTTGGTGAAATATCCAGCCAGCGCAGGCAGTCCGCCTGAATAAACTGGTGGTTTCTGCCACTGAAGCCGTTGGCCAGCATGTTATCCTTGGCCCAGGCGAGATAGGTACGGCTCATATCCACGGTTGTGGTCTCACGAGCTCCGCCGATGGCGGCGGCCACAGTGGCACTTCCGGTATATGAGAATATATTAAGGAATGATTTACCGGCGCTCATTTTTGTAATCATTCTTCTGACCTCACGGTGATCGAGGAACAGGCCGGTATCAAGGTAGTCCCACAGATTTACAATAAATGAGGCCATATATTCCCTGACTAGCAGAGTATGCTTGGTTTCATTCAGCTTTTCATACTGTGACTCACCCTTCTTGCGTTCACGAACCTTCAGAATAACGTGATCCCCTTTAATGCCGGTTACCCCTACCACCACCTGAATAAGATCAAGCATTCTCCGGTGGGCGATTTTGGCATCAACAGAGTTAGGTGCGGCATACTCCTGAATAACCACATAGCTGCCGTAAAGATCAATAGCCGCATTATAGTTCGGCAGATCGGCATCATAGATGCGGTAGGCCTCAATCCCCTCTCTTGCTGCCCATTTCTCCAGTCTCTTCAAATTCTTTTTGAGTCTGTTGGCAAATTCCTCAGCCACCCGGAGTGTTTCCGTGGAAAGAGTGAAACCTGCATCCTTCCCGCTATCAGTAATCCTCCCTGCGTTTTCACTGCCGTCATCCGTTACCTGAAGCTTCTCACCTATGCTGTATACACGTAGCTGACATTCCAGGGCGCCGTTATAAAGCCTGTATGTTTTATCAGCACGCAGACGCAGACAGCTCAGTAGATCCTCTGAGGACGAAATGACCGTAGCCTTCCAGCCGGCGAATTCCTTTTTAAGACAGAAACCGAGTGAGGAATAAAGTTCTAGAAGCTCGGCCACATTCCCGAGACGTTCACCGTACGGCGGGTTGGTGATTACAAAGCCTTTACTGCCGCTAGTCACCGGATTCTTCAATTCATGAAGATCCCCGGCTGTAAACTTAATGAGCTGTGAAAGACCGGCCCTTTCAACATTCTGTACTGCCTTTTCAAGAACAGCAGGATCCCTGTCAAAACCGTAGAATGACACTCTGGCATCAATAAGACGCTGTTTTCCGGCTTCAGCCCGGGCATGAGCCTCTCTCTTGTAATGAGTGAATTCCACCGCATCAAAATCCTTCAGTTTTTCAAAACCGTAGGAGCTGCGGAAAAGTCCCGGGGCAATATCAGCCGCCTTCATTGCCGCTTCAATAAGTAAAGTGCCGGAACCGCACATCGGATCCACCACGGAACCGCTTACATAACCGCTACGGGCGACAATGGCAGCAGCCAGATTCTCCTTAAGAGGGGCTATTCCTGCCTCGGTACGGTATTCACGGCGGTGTAATGCCTTTCCAGACAAATCAAGGGATATGGTAACATTGTTTTTCTTATCCAGATGCGCATTGATACAGACATCAGGATTCTCCCTGTCCACGTTCGGACGGCTTCCGGTCAGTTTTACGAATCTGTCACAAAGTGCGTCCTTTACCCGCAGAGCTCCGTACAGAGTGTTATTAATGAAGCTGTTCTGGCCGTTGAAGTCCACGGATATGGTCTGATCGCTGGAAAAATAATCCTCATAGTGCAGACTGTATGCGCCGTTATATAGTTCAATATCACTGTCAGTGTGAAATGAACCTATGGTAAGCAGCACCCTGGTGGCAAAACGGGTCCACAGACAGACCCTGACGGCAAGATTCAAATCACCGGAAAAAGATACACCGGCGACGGTTTCCTTAACGGATTCAGCTCCAAGCTGAACCAGTTCAGCATTTAAAAGCCCTTCCAATCCTTTGGGACAGGTAGCAAAAAACTTAGGCATTACAATTTCTTCTTAAACAAAATCAACCAGAATAATTTACGCTAAAGTCATCCTTTTTAACTTTAACGACTCATACCGTCAGCCGGAATAATCTTCAAACTGTTTTTAAAACCGAGCTTAAAAAAATTCTTTAAGCTGCTGCAGAACAAGTCATCCGGTCCGATATGAGTTAACACATTGTTTCAGCGCATATTGTATCAAAAAAAAGACAAATATTCTGTTCCTACTTTCGGTGAGTTTTATTTCGGATACTCTGTAATATTCCGTATACCGCTGCCACCGAACCTCCCGAGCATTTTCCCGGTATCAGCCGGCATGCCGGCTTCTTATGAACATACCGGTTGCGGTATGCATACAGCGGCGGAAATCAGCACAGAGAACGGCATAAATCCGCGGTTTTCTGAAATATCCCCTAATATGCGCCGGTTTAACGAATATCGCACAACACCTTTATTTGTTGTATAATGCCGACATTTTTATGGAGAAATAAAAAAACGGACACTGTAAAACGGAAATCAGGCCGTAAACCTTCCTCCGGAGAAACCGGCAGGAACCGGTGCCTGACTGCGACAGCTCCGCCGTCAATTTTCTCTGCTTAATATTAGGATTTTTTATTTAACAATTTGTACCTTTTAACCTGAGAGCTCTGATATAACCATGTCTAAAATTCTCGAACAATACAATCCGCACGATCTTGAACCGAAGGTTCAGGAACACTGGGAAAAGAACCAGACCTTTAAAGCTGTAGAAGACACCAAAAAGGAAAAATTCTACTGTCTCTCCATGTTCCCTTATCCGTCAGGCAAACTGCACATGGGGCATGTACGCAACTATACCATCGGTGATGTTATTGCTCGTTACCAGAGACTCAACGGCAAAGAAGTAATGCAGCCTATCGGCTGGGACTCCTTCGGTCTTCCTGCTGAAAACGCTGCTATCAAAAACAAGACAGCTCCGGCAAAGTGGACCTACAGCAATATAGATTACATGAAGAGCCAGCTCAAGATGCTGGGTCTCTCCTTTGACTGGGATCGTGAAATCGCCACCTGCAAACCTGAATACTACAAGTGGGAGCAGTGGTTTTTCACAGAACTTTACAAAAAAGGCATCGTTTACAAGAAGACCTCAACAGTAAACTGGTGTCCTAACGACCAGACCGTTCTTGCCAATGAACAGGTTCAGGACGGCAAATGCTGGAGATGTGACGCGCCGGTACAGATTAAGGAAATTCCGCAGTGGTTCCTGAAAATCACTGATTATGCTGAAGAACTCCTTGACGGTCTGGATACCCTTGAAGGCTGGCCTGATACTGTTAAGGCTATGCAGCGCAACTGGATCGGCCGTTCAGAAGGTCTTACCATTACCTTCAAGGTAAAGGACAGTGACGCAACTCTTGATGTATACACTACCCGTCCGGACACCTTTATGGGTGTTACCTACCTCGCCATCGCCGCAGCCCATCCGTTAGCCAGAAAGGCTGCCGAAAACAATGCGGAACTGGCTGCATTTATCGAAGAATGCCGCAACCTCAAGGTTGCAGAAGCCGATATCGCTACTATGGAAAAGAAGGGAATGGCCACAGGTCTTTATGCCGTTCATCCGTTAAACGGCCGTGTAGTACCAATCATGGTAGCAAACTTCGTACTCATGGATTACGGTACCGGTGCGGTAATGTCTGTACCTGCTCATGACCAGAGAGACTATGAATTCGCCAAGAAATACGGTCTGGACATCATTCAGGTAATAAGACCTGCCGATGACAGCACTCCGTGCAATCTCGACGAATGCGCCTTTACTGAAAAAGGTCTCACTACCAACAGCGGCAAGTTTGACAATCTGAACTTCCAGCAGGCCTTTGACGCCATTGCCTCTGAGCTCGAGAAAAACGGCCAGGGACACCGCACAGTCAACTACAGACTGAGAGACTGGGGTGTATCCCGTCAGCGTTACTGGGGTGCTCCAATTCCAATGATTTACATGCCTGACGGTTCCGTTGAACCTGCTACGGAATTTCCGGTACGTCTCCCTGAAAATGTTGTAATGGAAGGCGTACAGAGCCCTATCAAGAGCAATCCGTTATGGGCCAAGACTCAGGTTAACGGCGTGGAAGCCACCCGTGACACCGATACTTTCGATACCTTCATGGAATCATCATGGTACTATGCAAGATACTGCTGCCCTAAGTATGAAGACGGCATGCTTGACCCTACCAAGACCGGTTTCTGGCTTCCTGTAGACCAGTATATCGGCGGTATTGAACACGCATGTATGCACCTTCTTTATGCCAGATTCTTCCACAAGCTTCTTCGTGATGCCGGACTGGTTAAGGGTGATGAACCGTTCACCAGACTCCTGTGCCAGGGTATGGTGCTTGCAGACGCCTTCTACTATCTGAATGAAAACGGCAGCAAGGTATGGGTAAGTCCGCTGGATGCCATCTGCACCCGTGATGAAAAGGGCAACATCAAGACCGCAGTTGACAGAGAAGGTCACGAACTGGTTCACGCCGGTATGACCAAGATGAGTAAATCAAAGAACAACGGTATTGATCCGCAACGCATGGTTGAACAGTACGGTGCGGATACCATCAGACTGTTCATGATGTTCGCCTCTCCTGCCGAGCTGACTCTTGAATGGCAGGAATCAGGTGTGGAAGGAGCAAAACGCTTCATCGGCCGTTTCTGGAACAACGTGGTAAATCTGGTACAGAACAGCCGTCCGGCCTCCTATAATCCGGCCGACCTGACACAGGATGAAAAGGCTGTTCGCCGTGAACTGCACAAGACCATTCAGAAGGTTACCGATGATATCGGCCGCCGTCAGACATTCAATACAGCTATTGCAGCCATTATGGAACTTCTGAACAGAGCAGCCAAGCTCGATACCTCTACAGAAAACGGTCTCGGTCTGGCTTATGAGGTATATGACACCGTAACCGTAATGCTGTATCCGTTCATTCCTCATGCATGCTACAGACTTTACGAACTGCTAGGTCACAGCGAATCAATTGACGAAGCCTCATGGCCTGCTGTATGCAGTGAAGCCCTGGTAGAGGACGAAAAGCTCATCGTGGTTCAGGTTAACGGCAAGGTCCGTTCCCGTATCACTGTTCCTGCTGACACCTCAGAGGATGATATCAAGGCTCAGGCCTTAGCTGATGAAAGCGTCCGTAAGTTTACAGACGGCAAAGAATTAAAGAAGGTTATATACATCAAGGGTAAGCTTCTTAACATCGTAGCTGTTTAAATACCGGATTTAAGCTGAATCACTAAAAAGGGGGAAAATTCCCCCTTTTTTTTTCACACCGACGAATGTGCCGGTCCGCATTCGGCAGTTCAAAACAAAAATGCGAATTTAATCAATTCATGATATAGCACTTCAGTTCTACAAAAAATCAAAAATAGTCTATAATGCACATAGTTTTGAATAATCACTATAAGCTTTAAACCTAGACACAGTTCTCCATGCTCAGAGGTCAAAAAGGACGTCGTTATTTATGAAAAACTCTTTACTCCTAACCATTTTCTCCCTGTCCCTGCTGACAGGCTGCGGTTTTCGTCTGGCGGGAACCGAAGACATAGCCAATAATTTTAATGAGTTGATTTTCGTAGGCGACAATAATGACATTTTCTACAAGGAGATTGACAAGAATCTGACTCTTAAGGGGGTTCACATCACCGAAGGAGGTACTGATCTTAACAGCCATCTCGACGGGGATACTCCGGTATTAAGCTGCAGTCCGTTAAAATCAGAATCAAAGGCTCTGTCTGTTTCAAGTGATTCACAGGTACTCGAATATAGTTATCTCAACAGTATCGCCTGTATTCTCTATATCAAGGGAAAAAAGCCTTATGCCATAAACAACCGCATGGACAGATCATATCTTAACAAGCTCGGTGCCACTCTGGCACAGAATACTGAGGAAAACGTAATCAGATCCGAGGCAGCCGCAATTATGGCTGACCAGATAATCTTCAGAATACAGCATGCCGGGCTGGAACCGCAGAAAACAGATAGCGAAGGTCAGGAGGAAAACAGTAATAACAGTGTAACCGTTATTTTCAATCCGACCGGCGGTACCACCGCAGATGAACAGACTGAAGTATACACTATTGAAAATGCCGAGGAGCTCAAGCATCTTGAAGAACTGAAAAAAGAAAACATCTCCGGAGTCGAGAACAGACATTAATCCCGCAGCCGGTTTTTTCTCCCCCTCCGTCCGGTTCAGAAATAAATAATCAGAAAAACAAAAGGTAACTCATTGTGAAAATAAACTCCTATGAACTTGAAGGCAAATTAAAACAGCAGCTGGATGCTGTTTATGTTTTCAGCGGCAATGATCCCTTCTGGCTGAACGAGGCTACGGCCACCGTTCAGAAATACGCGCAAAAGGCCGGATTTGACAAGTCCTGCACCCACTGCTTTTCTGATGAGGAGCTTAACCTCGAGGACCTGATTGAAACCATGACCAGCCCCGGTCTCTTTGCCGACAGGGTACTGGTAATCATAAAAATAACCGACTTCCGCAATAAAACCAAAAGCATCCTTGAAGCCTGCATAGCCTCCCTGAATCCAAGTCTTCTCCTTATTATTCAGACTCCAAGGCTCTCTCAGGCGGAGCTAAAGAAAAACACCCAGCTCACTGCTCTCGCCAACAGCGGCATTATTTCATTCTTCTACGATCCGACCCAGAAGCAGATCTTCGATTTTCTCAGGAATAAAGCTGCCGGATACGGCCTTAATCTCAATAACGGCGCCATTGCGATTCTCTTCAGCGCCTACGAGGGAAATCTGGACGGCATGTGTCAGGTAATCCAGAAAATGGAGCTGTGCGGCATTAAGGGACAGGTCAACGAGGAAATGATGCGGGAGCATATCTCCGCTGCAACCAGTTTCTCAGTTTTTGATTATGTTGAAGCCATGATTGATCCGGCCACACCGGTCGCCCGCCGTATCCAGATTATGGAGGTGCTTCTCGCCAACGGCAGCACCATTTTCGATTTAATCAGCAGAACCGCCTCCGTGCTCAATACTCTTCACGAAATGCGCAGTATCCTGGACAGTGTCGGCAATCTCAATGAATATTTTGCAGGCCACAGGCTGTTAAAAAGCTATACCGCCAAAAGACCGATGTATTTTAATGCTGCAAATAACAACAGCATCAGTGAACTGCATCATCTCATTGAACTGCTCAACAAGGCAGACTTTCTGGCCAGAAACTTTCAGGATGAAGAGGCACTGATGATACTGAAGGAAATCGCCATTACCCTTTCAGCCAAAAATCTGAGGTTATACCCGAATGACGATGAATAAGCAGGTATGCAGACTGGGAATACTGGGAGGATCCTTTGATCCCGTACACACCGGACATATTAATCTTGCCAGAGCGGCAGCCGACATTCTTAATCTCGATACAGTTCTCTTAGAACCTAACCGTATCCCCTACTACAAAAAGAATGCTGCAGCTTCCGATGAACACAGATTCGCCATGGTGAATCTTGCCGCCGGTCTTGATGCCAGATTCAAAGCAGGGGATCTGGAACTGAAATCCGACAGGTATCTTTCCACAGCGGAGGTTCTGACTATTCTCAGAGAACAGTACCCGGATGCAGCCGTCTATTTTTTAATGGGTATGGATTCCTTCCTCTATCTCGATACCTGGAGAAATTACGAGACTATCATGACCAAAGCTCACGTCGCCGTGTGCCGCCGTCCCGGATATACCCTTGACCTGCAGAAAATCAGCGCACCTCTTCTAAAGCTTTATAAAGAGCATAATACAGATTACCGGGAACTTGTTCTGTCAGCAGAACTCTCCGGAGGACTCTGCTTTATTGACACTCCGGAATTTGACATAAGCTCAACCGAACTGCGGCAAGCCGTCTGCAACAGACCGGATATTGCGGAAAAATACATTCCGGCGGAGGTACTCGGCTACATCAGGGTGCACGGACTGTACGGTGCTGACTGAAGGCTCTGCAGATATCACCTGAAGTTCCGGACATTCCGGATATCCACTGCTTTTTACCTGTCTCCTCAAAAAAATGCCCGGATACATACAAAAAAGATAAATAAATAATCAGCAGTAAACCATTATTCATGTTATCATTGCTCGAAAAAAGTCATCTTATTATATAGATGATTTTTTTATGATTTTTTCAGAAATATATATTTTTTAACTCCGCCTGACAGTCAAATTCAGACAGCTGAATAATTCCGTCGGGTGATCGTAATCATACTGTTAAGGACAGCAAGTTGGAAAACGAAAAGATTATTGAAAACATCACTAGCGCCATTGACGACATCAAGGGACGCGACGTAACCGTTATTGACGTTCGCGGCAATTCAGATGTTACCGATTACTATATGATCTGCACCGGTACCTCCAGCCGTCATACCTCAGCCATTGCTGAAAAGGTCAACGAATCTCTGCGCAGAAACGGCATCAGAACCTATGGTATTGAGGGGGACAGCACCGGAGAATGGGTACTGCTCGATGCAGGTTCGGTAATTTTACATATTATGGTACCTCAGGCCCGTGAAGCCTATCAGCTCGAGAAGCTTTATACCTTCTAGAAAAACCGCGATTTATGCATGCCCGGTTCCAAAGGCATGTGCCGTTATATAAGAAAGACTGTTTCAGTCAGTCCCGGAACAGGTTTACGGACAACGCTGTGCCGGAACGGTCTTCCGGACTCACAGTCTTTACCAGAGAGCAGGAATTTATATTGTGAAGATATATCTGATAGCAGTCGGCACCAAGATGCCGGCTTTTGTAAATATGGGTTTTGAGGAATATGCCAAACGTTTTCCCCGTGAAGTATCACTCGAACTTGTTGAAATTCCTGCCGGAAAGCGTACCAAGAATTCTGACATTGAAAAAATAGTCAATCACGAGGGCGAGCTTATGCTGGCCGCTGTTCCTAAAGGAGCCATGATTGTCACCATGGATATTCCGGGAAAGATGCACAACACCCATCAGCTTGCGGATGAACTGAACCGCTGGAAGAGCAGCGGCCGTGATGTAGCCCTGCTGGTAGGCGGTCCTGAGGGACTTTCAGACGCCTGCAAAAAAGCGGCTGAAGCCAGCTGGTCCCTGTCTCCTCTGACCCTGCCTCATCCTATCGTGAGAATTGTTATTGCGGAAAGTCTCTACCGTGCATGGAGCATAACGGCCAATCATCCGTACCACCGTGAATAACCTCAACACCATATATTTCCGCCTGCCGGAATACGGACTGTGGCAAATGAAAAGCCGTTCCGTGCCGCCGGCCGCAAAGTGAACGAGAGCAAGCAGTCGAGAGAGCAAGTAGTTAGATGAACCGTATATTTAATGAACACTACAAAAGAAAGAATAACAGCTCCGCTGAGAACAGCATTTTCAACAGCAGAATAAAATTTGCCGTTTTTATAATGATGCTGACTCTGGGGATATTACTGCTGAATCTTTATTACCTGCAGGTCAAGGAATATGACAGCTATCATACCCGTTCCAATCAGAACCGCATAAAAATAGTTCCTCTTGATCCTCCCAGAGGTCTTATTTACGATCGCAACCACTATATTCTGGCGGACAACCGTCCCCTCTTCAGTCTGGAGATAATTCCGGAAAGCAGCAAGGATTTACGCAAGGACATCAACAGCCTGAACGAACTGCTGAAACTTGAACTCGAAGAGGAGGAGATAGACAACATCATCAAACTCACCCGCTATAAGCGCAAATTCCTCTCCACCATGATTGCCGAAAATCTCAGTGAAGAACAGGTAGCCATTTTCGCCATCAACCAGTACCGTTTTCCGGGAGCCTTCATTGAAGCCAACCTGAAACGCTACTACCCTCTCGGTGAGACCATGACCCATGCCCTCGGCTATGTTGCCCGTATCAACACGGACGATCTGAAAAAACTGAGTGAGGACGGAAAATCAGATAACTATGCAGCCTCCAACGACATCGGTAAACAGGGTATCGAAAAATATTATGAGGATCTGCTGCACGGTATCAGCGGCTACAAGAAGGTTGAGGTTGACTCCATCGGGCGTATTCAGCGCACCCTTTATCAGGAATCCCCGAAGCCAGGGCTGGATTTAACACTGAGCATAGATATCCGTCTGCAGCTTAAAGCAGAACAGCTTCTTAAAGGAAAGCGCGGCGGTATAGTTATGCTTAATCCGAAAAACGGTGAGGTATATGCCTTCGTATCCTCTCCGAGTTATGATCCCAACCCGTTTGTCAGAGGCATAAAAAACAAAGAATATCAGGCTCTGCTGAATAATCCCAACAAACCTCTAATCAACCGAGTCACCCAGGGGGGATATGCTCCTGCCTCCACAGTAAAACCGCTATTAGCCGTTATGGGACTTGAGGAGGATCTTATCACCCCGCATTCAAGATTTTTCGGGGCGGCATATTTCCAGCTGCCGGGCTCAACACATAAATTCCGTGACTGGCGGCGCGGAGGACACGGCTTTATGGATCTGTCACGCGCCATTGAAATATCAGCAGACACCTATTTCTACGATCTTGCCTACCGTGCCGGTATAGACCGTATTCATCAGTACATGTCAAAATTCGGCATGGGCAAGAGCTCGGGCATCGATATTTACGAGGAATCTCTCGGCAACCTTCCGTCCAAAGCCTGGAAGAAACGGCGCTACAAGCATGACTGGGTACCCGGTGACACCATTTCCATAGGTATCGGTCAGGGATATTGGACAACCACACTGATTCAGCTGGCAAGAGCACATGCCATTCTTTCCCAGAACGGCACCAATGTGGTTCCGCACATTCTGTTGAAAGCCCATGACTCCACAAGAAACACTCCGGATTTCATTATTCTGCCGCGCAGTGACAAGGCCATAACTGTAAAGGATGCCAAGTACTTCAGCTATGCCAGAGAGGGGATGTGCAAGGTTATAAACGGCTCTGAAGGTACCGGACGCAAAGCTTTCGCCGGCACAGCCTACACAGCCTGCGGTAAATCAGGAACAGCCCAGGTGGTCAGCATCAAACAGGATGCCCGCTATAATGCTGCCGCCTTAAAGGAGGAGCATCGTGACAACGCCCTGTTTGTAGCCTTTGCCCCGAAGGAGAATCCGGAGGTTCTGGTTGCGGTCATAGCTGAAAATATCGGTGGTGGCAGTAAACAGGCGGCTCCTATAGTCAGAGCCATGATTGACGACTATTTCAAATACCAGAGTCAGCCGGTGCCGACTGAACTGGAACTTGATGAATTTATCAAAACCATGAAGGAAAGTTTTGAACAGGAAGCCCCGGAGACCAAATCATAATGGAAAAGAAGTATACCGATAACAACTACTACGGCTTCAAAAAGAAAAGAACTCTGAGTCAGAAGATTCATATTGACTTTCCGCTGCTCGGCGGTCTGCTTCTTGCTCTCGGACTCAGTCTTATTGTGCTTTACAGCGCCTCAGGCCAGCATTATCAGATGATCCTCAAGCAGATTATCCATACTGCTCTGAGTTTCGGAATAATGATTGTCATCGCCCAGTTCAATGTAAAATTTTTTGAAAGATGGTGTCCGGTTATTTTTCTTTTCTGCATTATCATGCTTCTCGGAGTTACCTTTTTCGGAGAAATCAGTAAAGGAGCCCGGCGCTGGCTGAATCTGGGAATCATGCGTATACAGCCGTCGGAGTTTCTCAAGATAGCCATGCCTATAACCATTGCCGCGGTCATCTCAAGAAACGGGATTCCACCTAAATTTCCGAGAATCGCCACGGCGGTTATGCTGGTAGCCATTCCTTCAGCTCTAATCGCCAAGCAGCCCGATCTCGGGACCGCCATACTGGTAGCCACCACAGGATGCATTGCCATTTTTTTAGGAGGAATCAGCTGGTGGTACATTATATCCTGCATAGTCATCGCCATCCCGATTCTGCCGGTCTTATGGCACTATGTACTGCACGAATACCAGAAGCAGCGTGTTCTCACATTCTTAAATCCGGAGTCTGATCCGCTCGGTTCCGGATATAATATCATCCAGTCCAAGATAGCCATAGGTTCCGGAGGTGTATACGGCAAGGGGTGGCTGCACGGAACACAGTCACAGCTGGACTTTCTGCCGGAGCATCATACCGACTTCATCTTTGCCGTATTCAGTGAGGAATTCGGGATGATGGGCTTTTTTGTCCTGATGCTGATTTACATGTATATCATCTTCAGGTGCCTGTACATTGCCTCCAGAGCCAAACGTGTTTATGAAAAAATTCTGGCAGGAACCCTGTCTCTCACCTTCTTCTTCTATATTTTCGTAAATATCGGCATGGTCAGCGGCATCCTGCCGGTTGTAGGAGTACCTCTCCCTCTCATAAGCTACGGAGGTACCTCCATGGTGACTCTGTGTGCGGGATTCGGACTTATTATGTCAATCCATACCCACAGAAACACCAATTAAATCAGCCGCTGACGGCAGAAATATAAAATAAGACGAAGTTATGAAAAAGCCAAAAACTCCTGCTGCGTCATATTCGGGAAGGATATTACTCAAACGGCTGCTGGCTGTTTTTTTTATAATATCCTCCGGAATCTGTCATGCTTCGCTTCTCAGCACATCATCAGGCAGTGCTGACAGTACAGGGACTGCCGGTCAGGCAGTAGAAGGACATGATGAACAGCATACTGACAACAGTCAGGAGTCCCGGAACGGTGGAGATATAAATCACAGGCTTAAATACCGGAATGTTGATTTTGCCGAGAGAGAACGTATCATCGATACCAGTCTTCAGAATCTTCCGGTCGGCAGTGAACTTACAGAATCAGACTACCGTTACCTGCCGGCATACTTCCGCAAAAAATGGGAGGCTCTGCTTCATTACGAACAAGGATCCAGCATCATACTGAACCGGTGGTTCTTTTTAAGTCCGGAGGGGGGTTACAATCCGGAAAAGGAACTGGAGGCCACCCTTGAATTTTTCAGGAGAAGTCCTGATGATTCCTGTTACTTTCCGGCAAGGTACTATCTTATCTACCATAAACTCCCTGAAACCAGGAGATGTGCCGATCTCCGGGAATACCTCTACAATATCTCCATAGATGACGTTTCCGTTGTTCTGGCATCAGAGGATAAAAGCAGCGTTGTCTCCTCCATGGGGCATCTTTCCATTGCCTTTTCCGGTCACAACCGTGAAGGCAGTACTGTCAAACACGGCATTACCTTTTTAGGATATGTTCAGGAAATGAATGATTTTGCCTCAGAGATCAGCGGCTATTACATTTTAGAGCCGTTCGACCGTCTCCGGAAAAGATATAACGAGGAGGAGCACCGCTCACTGAGGGAGTATCATCTCAACCTCACGGAAACTGAAAAATTCTGGCTTTATCTTCATATTATTGAACTGAAGGATCAAAACCTCACCTATTCATTTACATCCAACAACTGTGCCAACGGCACCAGATCACTTATGACGGTGATGAATCAGGATTTTTACAATAACAGTGAGCACAGCTATGTCACCCCTTTTGACTACGTAAAATTTATCAAAAAGTCACCTAAATACTCGGGAGAGACAGACTACCTCACTGCAGTGGACAGCTTTTATAACGAAAGAAATCTGCTGAAATCACCTGATGAAATGCCTCCTATATCCACAGTAACCGGAGGCTATACCTTTTCTTCACTTTTAGGAAACGGCGGTTATTTCAGCTTAAGCCCCTTTTCCAGAAAAATAACCGGGGATATCAGAGACTACTATTTTCTGCATAATTTTGAAGTGCTTAATCTGAAAGCCAGAGTATACCGGGACAGTTTTATCATCGATAATATCACCTACATTGACTCCTATTCCCTGCCGGATATTTTAAGTCCGGATTTTCTGTCACCGGGTATGTCCCTGTCCCTCCACGGCAAAGTCAACACGGAGCATACCTCACTCTATCCGGATGTAGCCGGGATCATGGGCACATCAATACTGTCCCCGGATACAGGGCTGAGTCTGTTTTATAAATTGAAAACCGGACTTTATATCCCGCATGACGGCCTTAACACTTATCTTATAAACAGTGCCGGCAGTTATTTTATTAACCGCCGTATCGGCAGAATCTCGCTCGCGTACGACTATGTCTGGTCAAACCGTTCAGAGTACCGCGGATATGACTACGCCTTCACTGGAGGATACTCCAAAGAATTATCCGATAATCTGGTTTTAGAGGCTGAATTCGACTATTACCACCTGAAAAGAAGAAAGGACTATACCATAGACAGACGTACCGCCTCCGGAAAAGCCGGCAGCCGTGCCATGTATGAGATATCTGCAGGGATTAACTGGAGATTCTAATCATCTCCAGAATCCTCCGGCGTAATATCCCGGAAAAAGAGCCGTACCGGAAGTACGAACATCTATCCTTACGTTAACTTTAAGAAAAAAGCCCGGTCCCCTCCGGACGCAGCAGTCCGCAGGTTCTGCCTCTTAAAAATCCGTGTTTTATTCATAAGAAGACGGACACTGTTTTAATGTAGATTTTAAAGGTGATGGTGACTATAATAAAAAACCGCTCCCGATGTTGAAAAAAAGCAATGGACCGTCGCTGCAGAAAAATATATTTCCCCGGCCGGAAAACAGAACGTAACCCGTTTACCGGAGACTTTTTTCAGGAAGAAAAAGCAGTAGCTGAAATATCCTGCTGATTAATGGATTTTTCTGCACAAAATATTGTCATATTTATTGATAAGCTTTGATTTTTGCTTAATTTTTTGTTTTTATAAGCGTTAATATTTTTTTGTGTTATAAATTCAGTATAAAGCATTTCAGATTTACCGGACGTAATGATAATCCCATATGTTATGCTTTCTTAAAAAACGGAGAATCATAGAGGAATATTATTCCCCATGTCAAACGTATCCGCAGTATTGCAGGCGGAAAAACGCAGCAGTCACCGGAATAAGTAAATACTGACTTAGTGCAAAAAGCAGAGCTCTGAGAAAACAGAATGATCATTCCTGCGGCAATGCCGGCAGGAATCCCGGTTTCCGGCATTTTTTTAATATTTTTCCGGATAATATACCGGTTTTTTCCGGAAATGCCTCCAGGATTACCGGATAATTGAATACATTAACTGCAGAATGCGGACAGCCGGAAACATCTTTCTGTCCGTCTCTTCAGTAAAACTACCAAAGGATGGAGATTTTACTTTGAAAAAAATATCAACTATCGTACTGAGTGCCCTTATTGCCGGCACCTTAAGCTGCGCTGCCGCCGCAACCCCTCATGCCCACAACAGCGGACATCCCCAGCAGAAACCTCATCATCCTCATGCTCCCGCTCCGATTCCGCCTCATGATGATGCTGTTTTAAAAAAACTAAGTCAGGAGACTGAAGGCGTCACCCTCGAAGATCTGCGTTACGCCTACCGCAACGCCCAGAAAAAGGATTCAATCATCAATGCCATGAACCGTCCGGGTGAAGCAAAACCATGGTACGAATACCGTAAGATATTCATTGTTCCGAAACGTATTGCCGACGGTAAAAACTTCATGAAGAACAACCGGGCTATTTTCAAAAAAGCCGAAGACAGATACCATGTGGCACCGGAGATTGTAGCCTCTATAATAGGTGTTGAAACCTTCTATGGTCAGCAGATGGGGAAATACAGGGTACTCGACGCTCTGTACACTTTAGGCTTCCATTACCCTAAAAGAGCTGATTATTTCAGTCATGAATTTGCCAATTTCGTTAAGTTAACCAAACAGCAGGGCTGGATGTACTCCGAAACTCTAGGTTCATATGCCGGAGCCATGGGCATGGGACAGTTCATGCCATGGAGCTATCTCAAATGGGCCGTTGACTTCAATAATGACGGACACAAGGATCTGTTCCACAATAACGCCGATGCCATCGGCAGTGTGGCCAACTACTTTGACTCCCATGAATGGCACTACGGCGAACCGGTAACCGTGAGAGTCTATCCTCGAGATACCGCCAGAGTGGAAAGACTGCTCGGCAACGGCACCAAGCCGGATATCACCGTCGGCAAACTGAGAAAACTCGGTGTCAGCGTACCTCATGAATATGATAACGATCTCAGATGCAAACTGTTTAAATTCGAGGAATCAGCAGGTACCTGGTCATATTATGCCGGTTTCCACAATTTCTATGTCATCACCAGATACAACAAGAGTCCGCTGTACGCCAGAGCCGTTTATGAGCTGAGTCTTGAAATATCCGGAAAGACATCAGACTATTACGATGATGACAGACATCATACCCCTCATCACGGCGGTCCTGCACCGGCACCGAAGTATCCGGTAAAACCGGCTCAGGCACCGAAGTATCCGGTAAAACCTCATGACGGTCACCACAGACGCTGATTATCCGGCACCCGCCTGAAAGAGGCGGGAATTTAACTACTCCGGACGCAGCAGTGGCGAAACTACGTGACCTGAAACATAAGGTAATGCCGTCTAAAAGGAATTACACTCTGTTGAGAGACTGACATCACCAGCTGCAGAAGCTTCCGTCTACCACGAACAAAAGGAATTTTTTATTATGCATACGTGTCTACACGATATCAACACCGGAAGATGTCTAGGTATTCTACTGATTATTCTGTGTACCTCATGCAGTACGGCAAGACACAGTCAGGAAAACGGCAGTCCGGCTGCAGACAGTACCGTTTCATCATCAGTACATTACGGTACCGGTCCCGGCAACACTCTGCCATCTCCGCAGACGGTTCCGGTTGATCTTGCCGGAGTAACCGGAGCTAAAATCACTAATGAAAAATACAGTGTCCGCGGCAACAAGGATTACAAGGTTCTGGGCAAACATTACAAGGTATGGCGGGAGCTTGACGGCTACAGCGAGGAAGGTACGGCCTCCTGGTACGGTCCGGGATTTCACGGACAGAAAACGTCAAACGGCGAACACTACAACATGAATAATTTCACGGCAGCCCACAAAAACCTGCCTCTGCCATGCTTCTTAAAGGTTACCAACCTTGAGAACGGTAAGGCCGTAATCGTCAGAGTAAATGACCGCGGACCATTCCACAGCAACAGAATTCTGGATTTATCAAAAGGAGCTGCGGCCAAAATCGGGGTTATCGGTCCGGGAACCGCCAGAGTCCGGGTGGAGCTTATAAAAACAGTACCAAAAAATGAACAGACCAACATGGCTCTGATGAATGGTTTTAAACCATATATTCAGATTTTTACCACCATGGATTATAATAAGGCATTGAATATAAGAAACACAATTGCCCAGAAAACAGGTCAGAAGGCTTTCATTCAAAATGCCGACGGTTCATACCGCGTAAAGGTCGGGCCTCTGACTCAATCAAATGCTGACAATACCCTGACCATAGTTAAGGAATCAGGATATGACAAGGCATTTTTTACGGCTGACTGATAACTGAATATCTAAAAAGAAGGAAACAACGACGCAAATGTTATTAAAGACAATTTCTACTTTTTTATTGTCAGTAATGTGCTGCACCACCGTACTTGCTGCTGATCATACAGTAGAAGTACCTGAAAGCACTGCTTTACCACCTCCGGATAAGAACGCCCACATTCCGGAACCGCCGTCACCGGACGTACGCGCCTACCTGCTGATGGATTATGCCTCAGGAAGAGTACTTTTCGGCAAGAACTACGATGATCAGATTGATCCTGCATCTCTCACCAAAATGATGACCTCCTACGTTATCGGTCAGGAAATCAAGCAGGGACATCTGCATCTCAGCGATACCGTCGTGGTAAGCCAGAACGCCTGGAGCAAAAACTACTCCGATTCCTCAAAGATGTTCATCGAAGTCGGTAAGGAAATTCCGGTGGAAATGCTGAACAAGGGAATCATCATCGCCTCAGGTAATGATGCCTGTATTGCCATGGCAGAACATATTGCCGGATCTGAAAGCTCTTTTGCCTCTCTCATGAATGAATGGGCCAAGCGCATCGGTCTCAAATCAACTCATTTTGTGAACAGCCACGGTCTTTATGATGAAAATCATTATTCAACCGCATACGACATGGCTCTGCTAGGCCGTGCTCTGATTAAGGATTTACCTGAAGAATACCAGATCTACTCCGAAAAGGAGTTCTACTTCAATAAAATCAAGCAGTACAACCGCAACAAGCTGTTATGGGACACCACCCTTCAGGTTGACGGCATCAAAACAGGTCATCTGAGTCAGGTTGGCTACAATCTGGTAGCCTCTGCGGTAAATCCAAAGAACGGCATGCGTCTTATCTCCGTAATCATCGGCGACGTAAGTGAAAAATCACGTGCCGCCAACTCCAAGGCTCTGTTAAGCTACGGTATGAGATTCTACGAACCGTACACTGCCTTCAAAAAGGAACAGCCTCTGGCAACAAAGAAGGTTCGTTTCGGGGATTCCGACGAGGTAAGAATCGGCACTCTTAATGATGTCAGCATGGTGGTACCGATTAATTCCATCGAACGCCTGAAGGCTGAATACTCATTGAATGACAAGGTAATCAAGGCACCGGTTAAAAAAGGCGATAAGTTAGGCGTTCTTAATATATCCCTTGACGGCAAAGTTATCTATAAAACCCATTTAGTGTCACTGGATAACATCGGTGAAGGAGGCTTCTTCTCTTCATCATGGGATCATGTGGCCATGTTCTTTGGAGATTTATTCTAATGACCGACAATACCCAAACTGTTGAAGAAAGTACCTCCAAGCTGGAGGAATTAATCGAATTTCCGGCCACTCTCACCTTTAAATTCGTGGGTAACAATAACGATGCAGCCAGTACCGTTATTGCCGCATTTTTCAAGGATGATCTGGGACTTGAGGCCACCATCACTGCAGGTCGAACCAGTAGAACCGGCAAGTATATTACCTTTAACGTGACCACTACGGTTGCCGACAAGGATCTGTTGCTGAAAATCTACAAGCAGGGAGCCGAACTACCTCACATCATGCATGTGCTGTAAGTAAAGGATCTGTTCATGTCCGGAATATATTACAATTCATTCAGTCAAGAATATAGAAACTTCCTGAAGAAGATTCTGTATATCGTAGCAGTCTGTCTGCTGATATCCTTTATTATGTGCATTGTACTGATGAATGATATAGCCCGCATGTCCTCCTACACTTACGACGACATTGAAAAAGTCCCCTACAACCGCACCGGGCTGGTTCTCGGCACCTCGAAATACATTGCCAAGGGTAAAATCAACCAGTACTACATCAACCGGATAAACACCGCTTTCGAGCTGTATTACAACGGTAAAATCGATTACATTGTAGTATCGGGTGACAATGCCAAAAAAACCTACAATGAACCACGTACCATGCGGGCGGATCTGCTGAAGCTGGGGATTCCCGCCGACAGAATTTATCTTGATTATGCCGGATTCCGCACCCTGGACAGTGTGGTGCGCATTAAACACATCTTTAAACAGAAGAGTGTCACCATCATTAGTCAGGGTTTTCATAACGAAAGAGCCCTGTATATAGCCCGGCATAACGGCATCGATGCGGTAGGATTCAATGCTCCGATGCCGAAAGATGATTTTTTTGTCTCCCACATAAGAGAATTCTTTGCCCGAATCAAATGCATATTTGACGTGTATGTGTTCAACAGTCAGCCAAAATTCCTTGGTGATACCATTGAAATAGGTAAAACAGTGACCGCAGCCAAGCATGCCCAGATGCATTCTGCCGAAGTTCCTGTCGTCCGGCAGCCAGTTGCAAAGGATGACATCGTTGACGAAACCATCGGCGATAATTTCGAATACAACAGCAAAAACGCTGCAGACGCCGCCGGAACTTCCGAAAGCCATAATCCTCTTACCAATGATTTTCAGTCTCATACCGGCAGTATCATCATCAGAGAGGATGAACCAGCTGAAGGGACCTCTCCGGAAATGTAACCGGGCTTTCCTTATCGGACAATGTCACGGGAAAACCACCGGTTAAAGGAGATACTTAAACCGCCGGTTTAATTCCATCGCATTCCCCCGGAAAAAATAAATCTTGAGAGAAAACTCTCAAATCCTTAAAATACACTTATGTTTAATCAAATATAATGAGTTTCGGCATCACGGTTCAACACCGAACGGCATAATCCCCGCTCCGCAGATAAATCACGCTCCGGAACTTAAAAATAATCAGAAATATACGTTACTCTTAGGATGACTTTCATATGTACTGCTGGAAAAATTGTATTTTTTTGACCAAAGACGGTCAGGCTCATTTCAGATTAAATAATCTTACAATTGAAAATAACTCGTTCAATACCATTATCGGTCAGAACGGCAGCGGTAAAACCCTGTTCGCCAAGGCAGTCTGTAATGAATTAAAGCTCTCTGACGGCATCACTCCGGAAAAAATCAATGTGGCGAACATCTCCTTTGAAAAGCAGATGGAATTCATTGAGGAGGATTTCAAACGCCGCAACAGTGATGATGAAAAAGATCTTCAGGGATATACCCCGATGGAGATGTTCCTCAAAATTAACGAGGACAAGAGAGTTATCAGTGAACTCTGTAAATCATTCGGTTTCAGCTATGCTCTTAACCGCAGCTATTACAAACTATCAAGCGGTGAAGGCCGCAAAACTCTGATTATAGAGGCTCTGCTCAAAAATCCTGACGTGATTGTTCTCGACTCCCCTTTCGACGGTCTGGATATTGCCACCCGTGAAGACCTGCAGAAAATGCTCATGGATATTCACAAACAGGGAAAAACCATCATTGTAATTGTAAACCGTTTCGATGAAATATCTCCAGTATGTCAGAATATCGGCCTTATCATGGACAAGGAACTGGTTAAATTCGGTCCGAAGGATGATATTCTGAATAATCAGGAGGTCCGGCAGTTAACCCACTATGAAAAGCTCCCGAAAATCTATTCCCTGCCTGAGGTTCCTGAAGACTGCCGGGATAATCTTGATCGCTCCATACCGATTGCAGTCCTTAAAAATGTCACCGTTAAATATGAGGATCATATCGTCCTTAACAATATCAGCTGGACCATAAATCCATATGAACACTGGCAGATATGCGGACCAAACGGTTGCGGCAAATCAACCCTGCTGTCCCTGATTACCGGTGACAACCCGCAGGGATACGGTAACGATCTTACGCTTTTCGGTATTAAAAGAGGCAGCGGTGAAACCATCTGGGATATCAAAAAGCATATAGGATACGTCAGTCCATCATTCCATCTCGATTACCGGGTAAGCTGCTCAATTATCAATGTAATACTTTCCGGTTATTTTGATACCATCGGTCTCTATGAACAGCCGGGAGATAAAAAAATCAGTCTGGCACTGCAGTGGCTGAGAATATTAGGACTTAAGGAACAGGCCAACAACAGTTTCCGTTCTCTTTCCTACGGTCAGCAGAGACTGGTGCTCATTGTCCGTGCTCTGGTTAAAAAGCCGCCTCTTCTCATCCTTGATGAACCGCTTCAGGGGCTTGATTCTTTGAGCAGAGAACTGGTTAAACGCTTCGTGGAATTCCTGATGAAAAACGGGGAAACCCAGATTCTGTTCGTTTCCCACCATGAGGATGACGCCCCGCACGGCATCAATCACCGTCTAATCTTCAAGGATAACGGCACCAGAACCTTTGATGTGGAAATACAGTAGTGATAACGCCATCCGGTATGTTGTGAAAATATGAATCAGTTACCGGAAGGATAAAAATATAAAGAAAACAAAAGAAAAGAAAAAAAACACAAAAAAAATAAAAGAATAGACTAGAAAAAGACGGGGCTCTACAGCCCCGTCTTTTTTTATTTTATCGTACACTAAAAAAGGTACGTCAGTAACCAGAAAAACGTCACTTTCTGATGCTGATACCGGCCTACTGAATATCTGCGGTAACGTCAGTTTCCGGATTATCCGGTCCCTGAGCACTTTCCGGAGGAACAGCAGCATCCTTTTCCTTTTTATCCACTATAAACACCGGTCTCTTCTCTCTGAGAACCTCATCTATAATCATATCTATGTCATGCTGACTTGTCTGATGACATATATCCCTGAAGAAGCTGTTGACCTCCGGATAAACCATGCGCATATACCCGAGAAACTGCTTGGTTCTTGCCATCTGGTACTGCTCCGGCAGTACGGTCTTCATAATATCAATAAAATGCACCAGTGCGGCGACAGATTCAAGTAAAGTGAATTTAGGAACACCTGTGCGGACGTGACGCTCAATATTAGGTACGGAAACACCTGCCCTGCCTATCATAATATTCGGGCAGTGAGTAACCTCCATGCACTTCAGGGCTGACTCTCTGTCCTTGATTTCTCCGTTGGCTACAATCGCCACCTCTCCCTTATCGGCGAACGGGGTTATATAATGCCATTTGATTTCTTCAGCCTTGTAGGCATCCTTTCTGGTTCTGGCATGAATAACTATTTTGTCGGCTCCGGCCCGGACGATTTCATCGTAGATGGTGTAAACGTCATCAGGATTCTCCCATCCCAGACGGATTTTGGCACTTAGGGGGATTTCAGCCGGCAGCACATCTCTGGTTCTGCGGACGGCCTCACCTATCAGTTTAGGATTTTTGAGCATGGCGGCACCGCCACCTGAACGATGAACCATTCTTGAAGGACAGCCGAAATTAAGATCTATCCCGAGAGCACCGCATCTCACCGCAACCAGAGCATTCTGTGCCAGTGTCTCCGGAATGGTTCCGAGAAGCTGTACCCAGACAGGAGTACCGTTTCTGGTTCTTCCTTCATTTTTAAGTTCGGGAACCTCTCTTCTGAAGACCTTACCCGGGAAGATTACATCGGATATTCTGATAAACTCACTGACACAGTAGTCATAATGGTTATAGTCAGTAATAGCTTCACGCAGGGGATAATCAAGAACCCCCTCCATGGGAGCTAAAATTATTTCGCCAGTATTCATAATAATCACCATTTAAAAGACAAGCGGATTATAGCAAAATATCACTGACTTTTTTACATTAACAACTCTATGCAGAAATTTTTATTGAGCCGATTTATTCCGCAGCCATGTCTGAAGATCCACCGGTTATCCTGTTTCTTCCCGGTATTTACAAAATATTAGGCCGGATATAATTATTTATATAATTGAAGTTATTTCGGTAATAATCTTGACATGTTCGCAAAATCATATACATTTATATTCAGATAAATGAAAAATAGGACAGAACCCATGCTTATTGCAACTCATAACGGCTCATTTCATGCTGATGAAGTGACAGCCTGTGTAATATTTAAACTTTTAGATGCAACAACCCAGATTATCAGAACCAGAGATCCGGAACTTCTGGAATCAGCTGACTATGTCATCGATGTTTCAGGAAAATTCGATCTGCAGAAGCATTTCGATCATCATCCGGCCGAGTTCAACCTTTCAAGAGCCAACGGTATAAGATATGCCACCGCCGGTCTCATCTGGGAAAAATTCGGCAGACAGCTTTTGGAACTCATTCGCAGATGCATGCCTAATCCTGATGAAATATCAGATGTGGTTATAAATAAGGCCTGGAAGACAATTGACCGGAATATTATGCAGTATACCGATCTCACTGACAACGGTCAGCTTGACAGTTATACCCGTTCTCTCTGCGGTCTTGACGGCACCACTGAGGAGAATCAGGTATATGCATCACTCAACCGTTTCTATATGCATATCCCGGTAATACCGTACATTGTAGCCATGCAGAATAATCCGAACGGCAATGATGAGGAACAGTATAAGAATTTCATGGATACGGTTGAAAGCATGAAGGTACTTTACAAAAACATCTTCATCAATACTCTGACCAACGCCAGAGATGAAGAGAAGGTACTGCAGTCATACGACGGCTCTGAAATTCTCAGACTTAATGAAAAGCTTCCTTGGTTTGAAGCCGTGTTAAACAACTGGAATTACTTTGAAAAATGCAGAATTGCCATTTACCCGGATCATAAGAAAAAAGGCTATCGCATTCAGTCTCTTCCCGGATCCCAGTCTTCAAGATTTAAAAACCGCTGCGGTGCACCGGTTGCCTGGAGAGGCCGTGAACTTGATGAACTGAATGCTCTTGTAGGCATTACCACCGCCACATTTGTTCATAAAACAGGTTTTACCGGCGGAGCCCTCTCTAAAGAAGACATTGAAATCATGGCCAGAAAATGGCTGGATAATGCAGAGATGTAACCGGTAAACGGTTTGTCGTTATTCCGGCAGTAATAACTGCCGGAAAATTCTGTCAGACACATTAAGAAGTAACAGAATCATCCTGTCCTCACTGGTTAAAACCGTTTTTTTTCTTCCCCGCATGCGGGATAGAATTGCTACTCTGTTCCTAAGTAAAGTTCATTTTTGACGTGATTAACTTCAGTTTCTGTCAGGTTAATCAGATAAACTTCCGTTAACACATCATTTTCACCTACAGCAAATACAAGATTTCCTGATTTATAACATAATCCGGGCATCTGACTGGATAGCTTGATTACCATACCATTATTGTAAAGATTAACCGTAAAAGTTTCGCATTCCGTTGAATCCGGATCAAAAATCATCATGGTTCCGTCAATACAGTCCCGCACGGATATATCCCTGTCGATAATTGAAAAGTGATTACACAATGTCAATGTGAATCTTTTAATTACATGAGTTACCGGATGAACTGAGATTTCGAACATATCCGTGTTTTTATAATTAAACTCAATAAAATGATTATTAAGCTCTTCAGAAGAAAAACTGAGAACAGCAGAAAAATATTCTTCAGCAATAAATGTTGAATCCATTTTTACAGATGCATCAAATTTATATTTCATAATTCTCTATCTGCAGTCTGTTTATGTTAATACTGTAAAGTTAACTGTATCATCAGACTATGCCGCCTATATAGAACACCTGTTCCGAAAGTTCTTCTTTACTCTGAAATATCTTCCATTAAATCGCGCTATATAATAAGGGAAAGTAATTAGTTTAATAAAATCAGCCAGATATTCCCGCTCCGGTTCTTTTTCCCTAAAAACAAGCAGGCATAATCCTCAATAAAGCACGGCTGAAATAAATCACTGTCAGTCTTTATTTTCATTATGATGCTTTTCAATTTTCTGCTTCATTCTATGCTCTTTAGTTTTTTCATTTCCAAAAAGCTCAACGAACAAATCAGTCATCTCGCTGCTGGAGGTATTATCACAGCGCCTGATCTCAGCCCAGGAGCACAGCTCTGCGAAATTATCATCATATACGGTCTCAGTGGCCGGACCATTTGAGCCGTCGCATTTCTTATAAAGAAGACGTCCTGTTTTTATCAGTTCCTCAGGATCGTCACTTCCCTTATCACTACTCAGGCGATCGAATACCTCAGCATCAATCTCATAATAGGAGGCATCCCCACGCCATGAAATTCTGGCGGTGTAGACACCCTTTTCATTGTCATAACAGGCCATCCAGCCTAATCCATGTTTAATTTCCTTCATTTTCCCAAAAACCCGCCATTTTCTACGTTTAACCCCGTAATTCCTCACCTTAAGTGGAGCCGGAACTTCTCTATTTTTTTCATCAAAGATATTCGTTAATTAACATATCAAGGCATCTACCTCCTTTCAGGTAATCTCTGTTTTCTTAATTCTCATCAGTATGCTGCACTCTTCCGGCAGTAGCGGTCCGGATACAGTCAGATTCCGTATTCACAGTTTATACAATTAACAGTGCTTTAAAATCAGGTCTTTTATAAAATTTTGAGCATAACATCAAAAATTATCGGAACACCATAATAATTTTCAGTATTGAAATTGCTCATAAAAAATACCCCCGCAAGCATTATCAACTTACGGGGGTACTCTGAAATCCAGTACTTTTGAATATCAGTTATTTCTGGTTATAACCTAAACGGTATCCCAAAATTAACGATTATTCTTTAGCTTTTTCTTCTTCTGAAGACTGTACTGCTTTTTCCTCTGATGCAGGTTCAGTTGCTTCAACAGAAACAACGTCCTTCATAGCTGCGGCACCGGCAGCAATAGCACCTTCATGTTCCGGTTCAGGATCCGGCTGAGCAACGTCTTCAACAGCCTGAGCTATATCCATTACAGTTACCTGCTTTTCTTCAACAGGTGCTTCAGCCTGAGCAGCCTCTACAGCAGCTTCCTGAGCTGGAGCCTGTTCTGCAGGCTGTTCTGCAGCTTCTACGGCAGCTGCTTCAGTTGCAGCTTCAACCGGAGCCTCCTGCTTATTCTCTGCTGCTTCCTTCTTTTCTTCAGCTGCAGGAGCAGGAGGTTCCATCAGAGCCTTGATTGACAGCTTGATACGGTTCTGACGATCAATCTCAAGAACCTTAACATCAACCATCTGACCTTCACTCAGATAATCACTGACATTTTCAACATGGTCATATGAAATATGAGAAATATGTACCAGACCGTCCTTACCAGGAAGAATTGTCACAAAGGCACCGAAATCAGTGATCTTTGATACCTTACCGTGGTAAACCTTACCGATTTCCACTTCAGCTACGATAGCTTCGATTCTTTCTACAGCCAGACGTGCCTTAGAACCGTCAGTAGAGGAAATCTTAACAACACCGTCTTCACCGATATCAATGGTTGTGCCGGTTTCTTCAGTAATTGCTCTGATTACAGCACCGCCCTTACCGATTACATCCTTAATCTTGTTAGGATTAATGTTGATGGTGGTAACGCGAGGAGCAAATTCTGATACTTCCTTGCGTGGTTCAGGAATAGCCTTGTTCATTACGGAAAGAATATGCATACGGGCTTCATGAGCCTGCTTCAGAGCAACCTGCATGATTTCTTTGGTAATACCGTTGATCTTGATATCCATCTGTAAAGCGGTAACACCTTCTGTGGTACCGGCAACCTTGAAGTCCATATCACCGAGATGGTCTTCATCTCCTAAAATATCGGTCAATACCTGGAACTTGTCACCTTCCTTTACAAGACCCATAGCGATACCGGCAACTGCAGCCTTACAAGGAACACCGGCATCAAAGAGAGCAAGTGAAGAACCACAGACGGAAGCCATTGAGCTTGAACCGTTGGATTCAGTGATTTCAGATACTACACGAATGGTATACGGGAATTCTTCCTTTGATGGAAGTACAGCGCTTACGCCTCTCTTTGCCAGACGGCCGTGACCGATTTCACGACGCTTTGGAGAACCGATTCTGCCGATTTCACCTACAGAGTATGGAGGGAAATTATAGTGCAGCATAAATCTGTCAACTCTTTCACCGCAAAGTTCATCAATAATCTGAGCATCTCTTTCTGAGGCCAGAGTACAGGTTACCATAGCCTGGGTTTCACCGCGGGTGAACAGTGCTGAACCGTGTACACGTGGAAGTAAACCGGTACCGATGGTTAACGGACGAACCATCTTGGTATTACGACCGTCGATACGAGGTTCACCGTTAAGTACGCGGGTTCTTACAATCTTCTTTTCCAGAGCGTGGAAGTACTCGCTGGCACGGAATTCATTAACTTCAGTTCCGGCAGCCTCAGCTTCAGCCTTGAGAGCGGCAATTACATTGTTCTTAATTACAGCAACAGCATTCTGTCTCTGAAGCTTATCGGTGATACGGTAGGCGTTACCGAGTTCTTCGCCGGCAAGTTCAGCAATTCTTGACTGTAATGCAGTGTCAACTTCAGGTGCTGTCCAGTCCCAAGGAGTCTTGTTTACTTCGGCAGCGAATTCATTAATGTTTCTGATAACAGTCTGCATCTGTTCATGACCGTACATTACGGCACCAAGCATGGTTTCTTCAGGAAGAATGTCAGCTTCTGATTCAACCATAAGAACAGCCGGTTCAGTACCTGCAACAACCAGATCAAGTCTGCTTTCAGGCATTTCTGAACGTAACGGATTAAGAACATACTTACCATCAATATAGCCTACTCTGGCAGCACCGATAGGACCATTGAATGGAATACCGGAGATAGCCAGTGCAGCACTGGTACCGATAATAGAAATAATATCAGTAGGGATTTCCGGATTGGCAGAAACTACAGTGGCAATAATCTGCACATCATTTGTGAATCCGTCAGGGAATAAAGGACGAATAGGACGATCGATTAAACGTGCAATTAAGGTTTCACCTTCTGATGGACGACCTTCACGCTTGAAATAACCGCCCGGAATTCTACCGGCCGCATAAGACTTTTCCTGATAATCTACAGTTAAAGGGAAGAAATCACGATCTTCTTCAACAGCTTCCTTAACACCGACAACAGTAACAAAAACTGAAGTATCATCCATACTTGCCATAACGGCAGCATCTGCCTGACGGCCCATTGCACCTGTTTCCAATGTAATAGTGTGCTTGCCGTACTTAAATTGTTTTACTATAGGTTTCACTCTTAATTACCTTTTTCTATTTAAATATAAAATACACTTACGTCGCACATAGTATAAACTCAGAGTTACACTCTATCAACATAAAAACGTTTTCATAAGTACGTAAGTTTGCTTATTGTCTAAAAAAAGTATAAAAAATGCCGGCAGTGAGTAAAAATACCTGCACGCATCATAGTTTTCATGGTAGATACTCATCATAGTTTTCCGGTAAAAAAGTTTTTGTCATTTTTATAAAGTTAGGAATAATCGGACATCAATCCTATTTAAAGCCAGTGAACTGGCACCGGGTTTAACCGGAACTGGATACATCTCAGCAGAAGAAAAAAAACGGATATCCTAAGGAATAGTCTACAAATAACTTATGCATTAGATACTGGGTAAATAGTGTAATTCCATTGACCACAAAATTCATTTCTGACTAAATTAACACCATTCAACTCTTCATCTGTTACTCTAATCCCCGTAGGGTATTCATTTT